>Ga0210384_10000836_pt1 | contig 44850 bp, 32 predicted proteins | sample IncBWH2MmetaG_FD_160574 | JGI IMG/M metagenome (GOLD analysis project Ga0210384, IMG submission 160574) | Forest soil microbial communities from Barre Woods Harvard Forest LTER site, Petersham, Massachusetts, United States - Inc-BW-H-2-M | ecosystem: Environmental > Terrestrial > Soil >... | reverse complement strand
CAATAGACCTAGAAGAAACCAAATCAGATAGCGCGACGTGCCATGGCGGCTCAACCCCTCATTGGCCCGTGCCTCTAGCTCGAGAGGGTCCACACAATCTTTTGAGCGGATGACAAAGCCTGCTTGCACAGACTTCTGCCGAATCGCAGCTAGCCGTGGACTGGATCGGCTGGCAAACTGAATTTGCCTCAGGGCGTCAAAATTTTTGCTCACGGGCCGCCACTGCGGTGTGCTTTGGGTTACCAACTGGGGACTGCCTACACCGTAAGCCGTCTAGGCGGTGATGTCAAGAGGGGCTCAGCGAGCCGCCAAGTCCTGAGAGGTTGTCTTCTCGGAATGTATGGTCCGCCGCAGAGTTGCAAGCGAAAAACGAAGAATGGATTCGTATTTGGCTGGAAAAGAACTGGGACGTCGAGAATCCAAACATAGAACGACTGGAGCAGGAATTAATTGATTTCGATATGCTAACTAGAATGAAATCGGGTCCGCAGTCAGAATCAAGGACGGTACTCTGGGCGGCTAGACGACTAGACATATTAGTCGCGGGAATCAAAAAAATCCGATCCCGGTGTAAGCACCGATCCAGCATCGGAACACAGGAACTTGAGCTTGAGATCAAGAAACTCTGCTCGTACGAAACCTATAAAACAGCTCTTGAAAAGTTGCTCTCCAGAGAGACAGAAATTACGCCTTGGATGATTCTGACACCTGAGATCAACGTGCAAGAAATTGCTCTCTCAGTGATCGCTGCTGAGCTCCCGACGAGTGGACACATTGTTGATCTAAACAAAGCATCCCTGCGAACGCTAGTGAAACTTGGCAGAAAATTGGTCAAGAGTTTAGACCGCGTGCCACAACCCCGCACTTAGATTTGTACAAGGGTTAGTACTGACCCCCCCTCCTATCGGCGAAATCTCCATTCAGGCATCCTGAAAACCGAAAGAGATTTGTAGTTCGCTTGGACGAATGACGTTTCCCTGAGCTGAGTAGTTTGGACAACTTCTCACCGTCAGCGGCCAGGCTTGCTTCGCGAACGAATGGAGATAATCGCAATCACAGTAAGAACTGCGGACCAAGCATTCAATGCGCTTGGAAAGTATCGCGTCTACCTTGAGGACTTGACCGAGATTCCTCAAGCCTCTGCCGCCAATCACAGAATAATCAAAGGAGGAAAGTGATGATGGAAGACAAAATTAATCTTGATATTGTGAAACTCGAAAAACGGATGAGTGAACTCGAACATACGCTCCAAATTCTCCATCCATATATCGCCTCCGCGGAAGAATCGTTGCGGGCTCTGGAGAAGTTGGTGGAAACGTCGAATAGGGCAACAGACGCAGAGATCACCGTGCCCTTACGTGCGGTCGCGCGGCTGCGAGGACTAGCGCCAAAGCATTTGACTAAATTACATCTAATCAAGACTCTTTTGGAGGATGAGTTTCGCGTAAAACTCCATTTCCCGACGAAAGCTGCCGGGAGGCCTGCTCGACCGCGATAGTGCGGCGCGTTTGTGTTCTCTTGGCACGAATTGGATAAAAACGCTACGGATCGGAGATTAAAATGTCCTGTGGCATCGACAAAATTTTTTGCTGTCCAACACGATCGAGAAAGCATTTCTCGATCTGGCTCGCGAGGAGGGTTCCGCACGGGGTGGCAATGGCCACGTCATTAATCTCCGCCAGACTCGTTACAACTTGCCTGTAGTTCTCTACTGCGACGGACGGCACAACGGAATACATAAAATCGAACTTGTGGGCGTGGCGCGCATGGGGCTGCGACGGACACGAAAAATTGGACGCCCCAATGCAATGCGTCTCCGCGCATTCATTCTCACGCTGCGCTACACCGAACTGCGGATCGGTGACGTAACGAGTCTGAGCGTAGACCGATTGGTGGGAAATAGAATTTTTCTCTACAAGCAGAAAACGGGCCAGCCGGTCAACTGCGTGTTACCACCGTTTGTCGCAGAGGCGTTGGAGAATGCACCACGCCTGAGCGAAAGATATTTCTTCTGGACCGGCAATTCTACGCTCCACACTGCTATCGGGAGTTGGCAACGGACATTGCGAAAACTGTTCAAGCTTGCAGGTGTTCGAGGGAGCGCACATTGCCTGCGGGATACGTTCGCGGTTGAGCTGTTGATAGCAGGCGTGTCGACTGAAGAAGTTGCAGTTCTGCTTGGGCACAGCAATATCGGAATCACCCAGAAACACTACAGCCCGTGGGTGCATTCTCGGCAGCGTCAACTCGAGGCAAATCTCGAGCGGGTATGGAAGCGAGACCCCATTGTGCTGCGCGAAGCGAAATCTATACCGGCTTCAAATCGCCCTGAGTGTCTACCCAACTAGCTGCGACAACAAATTCCAACGGCCGATTGATTTGAATGCGCGGTGCCGTGCTACAAGTGTGCTTGCGACCAGCGCTAGATTCGATCCTAGTCAGGATCCGCAAAAGTGGCACAATCCGCGAGAAACATTAGGTCTTGGTACACGGTTGATTCACGGAAGTTCGGCGAAACAACCTAACCACCTTTAAAATGAGTGGTGCCGGCGGTGAGACTCGAACTCACGACCTAGGGATTATGAGACCCTCGCTCTACCCCTGAGCTACGCCGGCAAAATAAAGCGCTCCATGTTACGGATGCTTTCCAAGCACTGTCAAGCGGGGAAAGGGTATGTGAAAAGAGCGGGCAAGTCCAAGCCGGCCCAAATTGGGACGAGCGGTGTGCGTCCTCAGGATTCTTCCTCGCTTTTCGAAGCTATATTGTTTAAATAGAATAACTTACGCGAAAATTCCTGGTAGGACCATTGTACCGTTGACCGCGGCAGTTCCTGATTCTACGCTAATCCTACACCATGCGAATCGAGCTGCCACTCCGGCCGGCAAGGGCCCTGCTTGGGGGCCATTTCAGCGCCTTGACGGGGAGCTTTGCTCTTGCCAACATGAATCCTGAGCTAAAGCTGTGGCATTGCGTTTGCCTATTGATGGTGGTGCGGCTTCCTAATTCTTTAGGCTGCGCCTTTCGGAAACTTCCTGGCAGCGCGCCAATCTCTACGGCAATGGAACTCGGTCCAGAACCATGATACCCGGACTGATCTTCGTTCTCTTATTCCTGACATTGCTGCAATTCTTTGTCTCCTATTCCCATTCCTTGATGGTTCAATCGCGAAGCTATGAACTTTCCGAGCAAGCCCGCGAAATCTGCGGCTTCACGGCAAAGACGGTGGCGGGGGACCAATTCCTGCGTTTGCAACAACTGATCGCTCTGTGTCCAGATCCGGGCGGTGACGCATTTGAAATTCGAGCGACCGCCTTATATTTCCACCTGCTTGGCTTGGCGCGCATGCTTTTGAACCGGATGATTCCTTCCGTCGATCACTGGATCGAGAAGGAACGTGGTGGATGCGCCTATGTCGCCGCCGTGGCGCTGGATCGCCGGATTGTGTACAGCCGAATGATGATGACGCAACAAGAGAGCCAGCAGATCTAATCCAGCCGCGCCGCGTATCTTTCCACCTGGTGTCCGGAAAACCTTCTGCCGATTGTGAGATTCCGGAATTCGTTGTTACCATTGTTGTGAGTGCCGGGTCCCGCGTAGAACCCGCACCCGGCGAATGAATTCGCCGCAACGGTTTCCCCGCATGAAAGAAGACTTTTACAGACGAGTCCTCCACGCTCTCGGCGGGCACGGCATGATTCGGCCGGGCGGCCGGATCGGGCTGGGCGTTTCAGGGGGCGCGGATTCGGTGGCGATGCTCCGGATTTTCGCCGAATTGCGGACACGTCTCGGGATCGCGGTTCTCGTTTTACATTTCCACCATCAGCTTCGCGGAACGGAAGCGGACGAAGACGAACGTTTCGTAAAAGCGCTGGCGCAGGAATTCCATTTGGAATTTGAATGCGGCCGCGCCGATGTTGCCGGCGAAGCGCGCCTTCACGGCTGGAACGCGGAGGACGCGGCGCGGCGTTTGCGCTATCAATTTTTCTCCTCCGTAGCTGAGGCGCGCAGCCTGAATCGCGTCGCCGTGGCTCATACCGCGAACGATCAGGCTGAAACCGTTTTATCGCATCTGCTGCGGGGCACTGGCCTTACGGGCCTGGCGGGGATCTATCCGGCCGCCGGCCTGATCATTCGTCCACTGCTTGAATTTCGGCGCGAGGAATTGCGCGAGTTTCTTTCCAATTTAAAACAGCCCTGGCGGGAGGATGCCACCAATCAAGACACTTCCCGCATGCGCGCGCGGATTCGCCACCAGCTCATACCCCTTCTCCTCCGCGATTTCGATCCCGCCGCGGTGACCCGCTTATCGCGCCTTGCGAAGCACGCGCTTGAAGACGAAACATTCTGGCGGTCGCTTGAAGACGAGCGATTTCAAGCTTTGGCCACGCGCGAATCTTCGGCTGCGATTTCTTTGAGCGTCGCGGATCTATTGTCACCATTGCCTCCGCTGATTCCCGAGGCCCGCGGCGCCCAGGGCAGCCACGCATCGCTTTCGGCCCCAACGATGGCCCTCACTCGCCGGCTGGTCCGGCGGATTTTTGCCGAGATCCGTGGCAGCCGCGCGCAATTGACTTCACAGCATGTCAACTCCGTGATTGACCTGGCCATTCAATCTCAAAGCAGCGCGAAGATCGATCTCCCGGGGGTTTGTGTCGAACGAATTTTTGACCGGCTGTGTTTCACAAGTGTCTCGGCGGCGCTGGATAGGTCGAATAGCGGCGATAAAACGCGCCGAGATTGCGATTTCGCGTACACGGTTTTGCGACCAGGACGCGCGAAATCCACGTCCATTGTAGTTACGGAAATTCACCGCCGGTTCAATTTGAAAATGGTTGACTGGCCTCCGGCGCAGAGCGACACTGTACTGGGCTGGGGTGCCCTTGACTTCGACCGCGTCCAATGGCCGCTGGTCCTTCGAAATTGGCGTCCTGGCGATTCCTATCGCCCACATGGGAGTCGTCGCGTTCGAAAACTAAAGCGGTTGCTCCTGGAGTCGCGTGTTCCCCGAAGTGCGCGGGGAAGCTGGCCTGTTTTGACCAGCGACGAAAAAGTGATTTGGGCACATGGATATCCGGTCGCTGAGGAACTTGCGCCGCGTCAGGGGACGCAAGTTGGCCTTGTAATTGGCGAGGAAGAACTTTGAAGATGGGCGGATTACTTTGGCCCCCCGCATGCATCTAAGTAGATATAGGCTAATGAGAATCGCTGGGTCATGCCCGTCGAAGTCCCAACAGTGCTCGCTTGATGCGCGGGCGATTGCAGGGTGCCGCGCGCCGGAAGATCCGGCAGGTGAGGTAAAGCCGTGAACCCGAGTTCGACATTAAAGACCATCATGTTCTGGCTGTTCATCGTGATGCTGGCGGTGTTGTTGTGGACGCTGGTGTCCAAGAGCGGCCAGTCGGCCCGCGAGGAAGAACCCAGCTACAGCGACTTCATGGCGCAAGTGGAGCGCGGCAACGTCAAGGAAGTAACGCTATACCTCTCGCCTACCAGCTACGAAATCGAAGGCGAATGGCGCGAGCCCTCCAAGAAATTCCGCACCACCATTTTCAAGGAATCCGCGCCCGATCTGGCTAAGACGCTGCGCGACAAGCAGGTCCTGATCAACGTCAAGGAAGTGAATCGCGCTGATTGGGTTACGTTCCTGCTGAACGCGGCGCCGCTCTTTTTGCTGGTGGCCTTCTGGATCTTCATGATGCGGCAGATGCAAGCGGGCGGAAACAAGGCGCTGAGTTTCGGCAAATCGCGTGCGCGCCTGCTGACAGCGCAGCAGAAAAAAGCCACTTTCAAAGACGTGGCCGGCACGGATGAAGCCAAGGAAGAACTCCAGGAAATTATCGAATTCCTGAAAGATCCGCAGAAATTCCAGAAGCTCGGCGGGCGCATCCCCAAAGGCGTGCTGCTCGTCGGCCCTCCGGGCACGGGAAAAACCTTGCTGGCCCGGGCTATTGCAGGCGAGGCCAACGTTCCCTTCTTTTCGATCTCCGGCTCCGACTTCGTCGAGATGTTCGTGGGCGTCGGCGCCAGCCGCGTGCGCGATCTGTTCGAGCAGGGCAAGAAGAACGCCCCTTGCATCATTTTCATCGATGAGATTGACGCGGTGGGACGCCATCGCGGCGCCGGCCTCGGCGGCGGACACGATGAACGCGAGCAAACTCTCAACGCGCTGCTGGTCGAAATGGACGGCTTCGAGTCCAACGAAGGCGTAATTTTGATCGCCGCGACCAACCGCCCCGACGTGCTCGATCCCGCGCTGCTCCGGCCCGGCCGGTTTGACCGCCGCGTGGTCGTGGCGCGCCCGGACGTCAAGGGCCGCGAGGAAATTCTGCGGGTGCACACGCGCAAAGTTCCGCTGAGCGAAGACGTGGAATTGTCGGTGATTGCCCGAGGCACGCCTGGATTTTCCGGCGCGGATCTGGCCAACCTGGTCAATGAGGCCGCGTTGTGGGCGGCGCGCCAGGGTCGCAAGCTCGTCATGATGGCGGACTTTGAGATGTCCAAGGACAAAGTCCTGATGGGCGTCGAGCGCAAGTCCATGATTTTGTCCGAGGAAGAGAAACGCAACACGGCGTATCACGAGGCGGGGCACGCTCTCGTCGCGGCGATGACTCCCGGCACCGATCCGCTGCACAAGGTTACGATCATTCCGCGCGGCATGGCGCTCGGCCTGACCATGCAGCTTCCCATCGACGACAAACACACCTACACGAAAACCTATCTCGAGGGAACGCTCACCGTGCTGATGGGTGGCCGCTGCGCGGAGGAAATTTTCCTTGGCCACATCACCACCGGCGCGGGCAACGACATCGAGCGCGCCACGGATATCTCTCGCAAGATGGTTTGCGACTGGGGCATGAGCTCGCTCGGACCGCTGGCCTACGGCAAGAAGGAAGAAGCGATTTTCCTTGGCCGCGAAATCGCGCAGCACCGCGACTACTCGGAAGACACCGCGATCCGCATTGACCAGGAAGTTCATCGCATCGTGACCGCCGCCTATGACAATGCCCACGGCGTACTCGAAAACAACCGCGACACGCTTGAGCGGATTGCGCTTGCGCTGCTCGACCGGGAAGTCCTTGACGCAACCGAATTAAAACTGCTTATGGATAACAAGCCGCTGCCGGAAAAGGTCCGCCCTGCGCCGCCTTCGCCCCCGCAACCTCTCCCCGGCGCCGAGCCCAAGCAAGCGCCGCGTCCGGAGCTGCGTCCCGCCCCGGGCTTCAGCAAGGGCTAACGCTCATCTCTCTCCACAATTCCGATCGATGCAACGGAACCCATCGAGTGAACGAAGAACGCTGGTTTTCCGTGGCGTCGGCGTCTCGCTGGCGTTTTTTTCCCTCCTACACATATGTAGAAACCGCCGGCGGGACGCCGGCGCCACAAAACACCGGGGCCATGCGTGTTGCAAGGCGTAGCTGCATATTCGGACCTGCGGGAAGAATTCGGGAATAAACCCAATCAGGCGGCGGATTCAGCGGTTTGCGAAGCGGCGCGATAACGGATGAATAGAAGAGTAATGTCATCCGCCTGGCTTGCGCCGCGCGCGAAACGATCGACGGATTCGACCACTCTCTTTTGGAGCTGATCGAGCGGCGCGTCGTGCTGGCCGGCAAGAGCTTCGCAGAGGCGCGGGACGCCGAATAGCTGATCTTCGGGGTCGGCTGCTTCGGTCACGCCGTCGCTGAAGAGAACCAGCGTATCGTCGGGCTCAAGCGTCACACGAACGGCAGAGTAAAGGGCGTCAGGGATCAGCCCCACCGGATAAGACCCTTCCGTGAAAATTTCGGAGACCTCACCGCGACGAAGAAGCAACGGCGAAGGATGACCGGCATTGAGATAGTCGAGATTGCCTTGGCGGTCGAGTGTCCCGAAAAACATAGTGGCGTACCGGCCGACCTCGGCGTGCTGGCACAGGAAGTCGTTAATGTGCCGGAAGACGCGCGCGGGATCGGTGCCGAGGGTCATGCCCGACAGGGCGCCCTGAAGCATAGTGGTGAGCAGCGCGGCGCCAATCCCCTTGCCGGCAACGTCGGCAATGACAAAAGCGGTTCGGTCATCCGTCATGGGGAATACATCAAAGTAATCGCCGCCAACGGCGTGACAGGGAGTATTGACGGCGGAGATGGCCAAGTGTGGAAAGTCGCGGAAGCCCCGAGGCAAGAGCGCTTGTTGAATTTCCCGGGCGATACTCAGTTCCTGCTCGAGGCGCTGTCGTTGGCGTTCGCGCTCCACCAGGCGCGCGTTGTCCATGATGCTGGCGGCTTCGACGGCCAGGGCGTCGAGGATCTGGCGGTCAAGTTTGGAAAAGGCGGCAGCGCGGCGCGAATCCAGGTAAAGAATGCCCAGAAATTGCCCCCGCTGATTGTTCACGATCGATTCCTCGGAACTCGCGAGCGGCATGGCATAGAGAGGAATCGCCACCACGGAGCGCAGTCGTTGCGCGATGATGCTCTGCGCACCCTGTAGCGCGAGATCGGCTTGCTGAAGGTCTCCGGTGATCACGCCGGTTTGGCTTTCGACCGCCATGCGCAAGGCCGTCTGAGTGGGAGAGAAGCCGCCCGTCGGCATGCTTACGCCTCCGGCCCGGCGGGCGAGGCGATGTTGAAGCGATCCGGAAGGTGTGGCCTCGAGCAAGAGGCCGCGTTCGGCGTCGGTGACGGTGATGGCGCGATCCAGCATGGCTTCGAGTACGGCGTCGAGCGGGAGCTGCGAATGCAGCAGCATGGTCGCTTCGAGGAGCAAATTCAGTTTACCCAAGCCGATGGGAGAAGTTTCGGTGTTGGAAATGCGTCCCATGCGGGTCAGCAGGTTCTCAACCGTGATCTCCTTGGCGCTGGAGTGAAATAAGATCTGGTAGGAATTTTCGAGACCGAATGTGACGACATCGCCCTCCTTCAAAGTCCTCTTGGAAATTCGCTCGCCGTTCACAAAAACGCCGAGCTGGTTCCCGCGATCTTCCAGAACGTATTTGTCGCCATCGAAGAGAATCGCCGCGCAGTTGCGGGAAATACGGCGATCGGGAATCGCGAGCTGGTTTCCCACTTCGCCGCGGCCAATCAAGAAAGGCGACTCGGCAAGGGGTACCGGGAGGCGAGTTTTTTCGGGCGAGATGAGTTCGAGGACGGCTTCGCCGGGGGCTGGTATGTCTGTCATTGGATCACTCGGAGTTGCAATTGTACCACTTTCCAGGGCGATTCCCGGTAGGTTCGGACGCGCCGAGCCTCCGGCGGGCGAAAGACCGCGTGCGGTGAATTTCGATCAGGCGGAGCGGAAGCCTGGAAGGTGAAATGGGAATGGTAAGATGCTCGGGAGAAATGGCCCGGCGGCAAGGGCGTCCTGGACCCGCAGGATGGGCATGATTGCACCGGAGTTCGCTTCGCTCGGTGCGCGGCATGCCGTGAAGGCTGCCACTTAGAGGAAAGCGAGCGGGTGCGAGGATGATTTCACGAATTGATGAGCACCGGAAGGACGTTCGAGGAGATAACTTATGAGTAATCAGCAATCCGACGCGCTGGTTTTCTTCGGAGCCACCGGCGACCTGGCCTACAAGAAGATCTTCCCGGCGCTGCAGTCGATGGTGAAACGCGGCAATTTGAATGTGCCCGTGGTGGGCGTGGCCAAGGCCGGTTGGAATCTGGATCAGCTGCGTGCGCGAGCCAAGGACAGCTTGGAAAAACACTGCGGCGTCGATCCCGCGGCGATTGAAAAGTTGAGCGGCATGATGCGTTACGTGGACGGCGACTACCAGGACCCGGCGACGTTCGAGGCCTTGCGCCGAGAGCTGAAAGACGCGCATCGCCCCGCGTATTACCTGGCCATTCCGCCCGCTCTATTTGAAATGGTCGTCGAAAATATTGCCAAATCGCACGGCGCCGGAGATGCGCGGGTGATTGTCGAAAAACCCTTCGGGCACGATCTGGCCTCGGCCCTGGAGCTGAACAAAATCCTCCTCTCTATCTTCGACGAATCCCGTATTTTCCGCATCGATCATTTCCTCGGCAAGCGGCCGGTGGACAATATGCTGGTCTTTCGCTTCGCGAACGCCTTCGCCGAAGCATTTTGGAATCGCCACTACATCGAGAGCGTGCAGATCACCATGGCGGAAGATTTTGGAGTTCAGGGCCGCGGCGCCTTTTACGACGGTACCGGGGCGATACGCGATGTGGTTCAAAACCATTTATTTCAGGTGCTTTCCAACCTGGCGATGGAGGCTCCGGTCAGGTCCGACGGCGAGTCACTGCGCGACGAAAAAGTCAAAGTGCTGAAAGCGATTCCTCCCCTCGAGGAAAGAAATCTGGTGCGCGGGCAATTCCAAGGGTACCGGAATGAAAATGGAGTCGCCAAGGACTCGCAAACGGAAACCTTCGCCGCCTTGCAGTTGGAGGTCAATTCTTGGCGCTGGAAAGGCGTTCCTTTTTTCATCCGCGCCGGCAAGTGCCTGCCCGTAACCTGCACGGAAATACTGGCCAAGTTTCGCAAGCCTCCCACGCTCATTCCTGACAGTATTTTGACGGAGAACCATCTCCGGCTCCGCCTCAGCCCCGACGTGGTCATCGCCATGGGGTTGATGTCGCTGGCGGCGGGCGAAGGAATGGGTCTGCAGGCAGGCGAAATGGTGGCCACCAGTTCCGCGGGCGCGGGCGACATGGACGCTTACGAACGCTTGCTCGGCGCGGCGATGGACGGCGATAACTCGCTCTTCGCGCGGGAAGATTACGTGGAGGAAGCATGGCGCATTGTCGATCCCGTGTTGAAAAAAGGCACGCCGGTCTTTCCCTATGCGACGAATACGTGGGGTCCTGCCGAAGTCGCCCACGTGAACCCTCCCGGAGGCTGGGACGTTCCGGCTCGCGGCCCGGACAATCTTTCCGCTGACAGTTAGGCCGTGCGTCCAACAAACACTCTAAAAGTGCAAGCTGCATATCACTGCAGTCGCGGAACGAAATCGCAAGGGAGCGGGAAGTTTGCTGTAGCCCGGGCCTTCGGATCTGGGGATTTTCAGGGCATCGCGGCAGACCCCCGCCTCTGGAGAGGCGGGCTACAACAAATCGTCTCCGGAAAGCTTGGATGTAATAGAATGCGCGAATCGTCGCAACCAGGGAGGAACAATGCATCGATCGGTCAGGAAATATTTTGCTGCGGGAATATCTTTCGTTGGCCTGATGGCAGCACTGGCTTGTTTGCCGGCGGCCGCAGCCGATGACGCCGTCGTAACGGCGGACAAGGCCGCTGCGGCGGCGCTCACGAACGGCGATAAAGTTGCCGCGAACAAATGGCTCGACCCGGATTTCAGTTGGATCGACTCCGAAGGAATCATGTGGGCCAAGGAAGACGCCTTTCGCGGCGGCCTGAAACCTCTCATCGCGGCGGGAGACGACGTCAAGATTACCGAGCATAAGTATGGCAAGAGCGTCGTGTGGATCCAGTGGAACAAAGACAATAACTACTCGGCGAGATTTTGGGTGAAGCGCCCGACTGGTTGGAAACTCCTGCACACTACCGAAATTGCATCCATGCCCAAACGGGATTTCAAGACCGTCGAGCCGACGTATGACATCCCCTGCAACAATCCCTGCAAGGCAGTGCCGTACAAACCGATTTCGCCGGGTGAAAAGGCTTCGCTCGACGAATGGCAAACGCAGGAATCCAGCCAGGCAAATTGGGAAGTGCACGTCGCCGATAACCTGGATCAGCGCGTCGTAAGCACGTACGGCGGGGCTTCACCTTCCAAGGCCGACCGCATCATCGGAATGAACAAACGCAAGGCGGCAAATGCCGACGCGCCCAAGGTCGGAGCGGCTCCGGCGTTGTGGATTCGCACGTGGGATTTCGGGGATGCGGTCGTGATGGTGTCGGTCCAACCGACTTATGGCGACAAAGCGTATTGGTCCAGCCGAGTTCTGGCTCCGAACGAGTCGGGCCTATGGCAAATGATGGAGAGCTATCACAATTATATCCTGGCTTCGCCAGTCATGACGGCCACGCCGAATCAGCCTGATCTGAAGTAGTTGGAGTGGGAATGAGTAGCGCGGGCTTCAGCCTGCGGGGGTTCGGCCTCGCGAGGATCAAAACCCGCAGGCTGAAGCCCGCGCCACTAAAAACTCAGCGCGCTGGTAGCGGTTGAAGAGGAGGAATTTTGCCTCCCGGAGTTGCATCCTCGGCCGTGTTGCTCAGCATGGCCAGGGTGATGTAGACGCCGCTAACAGTAATCAGATCGACAATCTGCTGATCGCTGAAAATCTCGCGCGCTTTTTTGAATGTAGCGTCGCTGACCACGTGGTTTGTCGCCAGATCCATGCAAAGATCGTACACCGCAGCTTCGTCCGGTTGCATGGACGCCGGGCGTTTTCCTGCCTTGAGATCATCCGCGACACCTTGCGGCAACCCTGCCTTGAGCGCCAGGGGATAGTGAGCGGTCCATTCCACCTGCGAAGTCCACAGACGGGCCTGGATCAGGATCGCAAACTCATTCAGGCGGCGTGGAACGGAAGTATTGAAACGCAAGTAGTCGAGCATCGCAAACATGCGTTCGCCCATGACCGGGCTGCGCAGCATCATATTGTACGGACCGGAAATCCCGATGCTCGAGACCTTCAGAATCTCATCCGCAAACGGCCGCTGCTGATCATTCAACTGCTCCACATTGAGTTGGGGAAATCGCTGTTCCTTATCCGAGGAATGCACCCGCACCTCCGGCATCATGAGCGCCAATCCAATTCCAACCATCACAAACAACGCTAACACGATCCGTCGCTTCATGTCTTTCTCCTCCGCGCCTCCGGAATACGCGCCCGGTTTTCTTGGACGATCGGCAACATATATCCGCACGGGCCGAAATGCAATGTCCCGGCGCATTCCGCTCTTCAAATACAACTTGCCGGCCGTCCATCCGCCTCCTGAGGCGAAAGGAGGCTAAAGGTGATGCGCAACGCGAGGCGCCAGGGATAGACGGGCGGCGTGAATCTCAATGTGAGACGCTACCAAGAGCGCATCTCCCTGTTGAGACAGTCATGCGCGATGGGCCATGGTAAGTCCTTCACGGCAATCGGCTGTAAGTTATACATCCTCGGGCATCTACGCATGCTGGGAACCTCAAGGACACGGCGAGTGGGAATAAATCTGAGGTGGTACCAGCCGTGCAATAAAGAGGATGGAATAATCCCCTTGGGCCTGGGCAGTAACGCGGATGGACGCGCTTCGGGAAGAATCCCCGAGAAATCTGAGAGGTGCCCGCGCATGAGCATCGGACGAAGGCTATACGGCAGCTTTGGAAGCATCCTTGGCATCCTCGTATTGCTAATTCTGGTGAGCTACCTGGCCATCGACCGCGAACACAGTGCCCGGGGAACGGCGGGGGTTTCCCTCCAGGAAATTCAGATGATTGAGGCCATGCGCTTCCAGATGATGCAGAACCGCCTGAGCCTGCGCAACTTCCTGTTAAGTGGGGACCGGCGCGATGAGAACAACGAGTTAAATGGCATTTCCCAGCTGGGCAAAATGATGAAGGATGCTCAGAGCAATACCGCCTTCGATCAATTGCACTCGACCTACGCCAGCGTCGAAACAACAGAACAAAGTTGGGTCGAGCAGTTCGCCAAGCCCCTCATCGATAAGAGGCATCAGATGGATGCGGGCCAAGCCACTCTGGCGGATCTGCATGCCACCTACCTGCAACGTTCACCGGGAAACTGGGTGACCTCAGAAGTGAAGGAATTGAATGAAGCCGAGCGCACTATTCGCAAGGAGCTCGATAGGTCGGACGCAGCAGCAAACACAGCGGGGAAGGTCTCGGCCGTACTTCTCACCGTCGGTACGATCTTCGCTGCCCTATTAAGTATTTTTATCGCCTATCGCACGTCACTCTCGATTACCCAGCCCCTAAGGCAACTGACGGAAAAAACCCGACTATTGGCGGAGACCGGCGATCTGGACCAGAAGATCGAAATTCCCAGGGACGACGAATTTGGCGCTCTCGCCGAGCACCATCGCAACATGATGGCGCACGTGAAGGAGATGGCCAGCGTATCTTCCTCCATCGCCAGCGGCCAGCTCAACGTCGTCGTTCAACCCCGCTCGGCGCGAGACACGATGGCCAATGCCCTGCTGCAGATGCTTCACGGCCTCAGGGAACTGGTCAGGAAGGTGCGGGACAGCGCCTCGCAAGTGGCCAGCGGAGCCACCCAGATGGCCGCAGCTTCCAATGAGACCGCCAAAGTCAGCAATGATGCCGCCTCCGCTATTGACGAAGTCACTAGCACCATGCACGAAATGAGCATTAACGTGCAAAACGTGGTGAAGAGCACTCAGATGCAGTCCTCGAGTGTCGCGGAAACTTCGGCTTCGGTCGATGAGATGGTCGCTTCCATCAACCGTGTCGCGGACACCGCCCGAACATTGTTGGAAATTTGCCAGCGCAGCCGCGACGAAGTGCACACCGGCATTCAAACCATGGAGAAGGCCACGCGAGGTCTGACCCGGACGAGTTCCTCGATTCAGTCTTCGGCCCAGATTATCGACATCCTCGGACATCGCGCCAACGAAATCGGGAAGATCATCGAAGTCATTGACGATCTTGCCGAGCAAACCAACCTGCTCGCACTCAATGCCGCCATCGAGGCCGCTCGCGCCGGCGAACACGGGCTTGGATTCGCCGTGGTGGCCGAGGAAGTCCGCAAGCTGGCGGAGAAATCCACTCAGTCCACCCAGGAAATTTCCGATCTGATCCAGGGCATCCAAAAGGAAGCGCGCGAAGCTGTCGAGAATATGGAAAAGAGTACCTCCATGGTCCAGGAGGGTCTCGATCTCGGAGGCGAACTCAGTTCGGCCCTGGGAAAAATTTCGGACGTGGTTTCTGAAGTCTACAAGTTCGCACAGCAGATTGGCGCCGCGACCAGCGAGCAGTCCGCCGGCTCGATTCAAATCGCCAAGGCCACAACGCGTCTCACCGAAATCACCCAGGAGATCAACTCCAGCATCGAGGAGCAGGCCTCGGGGGCGCAATCGGTTGTGCGCGCCATGGAAAAGATGCGCGATTTAGTGCAGCAATCCACATCCAGCTCCACCCAGTTGGCGGCTACCGCCGAACATATGTCCAAATTGTCCGGAAGCCTGCTGGATTCGATGGATCAATTCGCCACGGAAAAGGATGGAAAAACGCGATTGGGTTCGCGTGTTGCCTCTCGAAGTTCTCTCGGCCGGGAGCGCAGATCCCCTGCCGCGCAGCCTGAGCTCGCCAGGGTCTGAATCTTTGAACGCTGCCGTGGAAAGCGCAGAGCTGCAGGCTCATTGACCAGCCGTCCCTTTCACCAGCGTCGCGATGCTCGTTTCACTCGCCGATCCGAAGCTTTGTCCTTATTGCTCCGACAATCTTGAACGTTGGAAAGAAAGTCAGTGATTCAGCAGAATGTACAGGTATTTCGTGGCGCCGGCGTCTCGCCCGTCCCGATGCAAGAGGGGCCGGCTTTTTTTCTGCCCTCCGCACACCGCATCCCCAGTCCGCGAAGCAAAATTTCAACGAGGCGCCCAAACAGGAGTATGAGTAAAGAATCTGTTGACGAAGCCCATTCGATAAACAACGAAAAGGCCGAAAACGAGACTTAATAATCCTGACGCGAGTCCCGAATCTTCTTATTGCAGGCTGACATGAGAGTGTTACCATCGCCTGCATCTGCACGTACATTTACGTGGAGGAGATCTCAGGTGAGAATCAGAGCTCATTCCCTCGCGTTTCTGATCGCATTGGGGACCATCACCGTCCTTGCTGCCGGCTTGACGAGCACCAGAGTCATCGGCCAAATCGTCGCGAACAACTCATCGGTTAAATCAGGCGCTCCCGCGGCGCAACCGGCTCCCAAGACCCCGTGGGGCGCCCCGGACCTACAAGGCACATGGAGCAACACGACCGTGGTCCCGTTCGAGCGGCGCAAGGAATTTGGCAATAGGGAATTCATGACCGACGCCGAATACAAGAAAGCTAAAGACGATCTCCTTCGACGGGATGAGCTGCCCGGCCGGGACAGTCGGGAAATCAACGGGAAGGACATCCGCGGCACGGAAAAAGACGTCGCTCGCGCATATAACGAGCATTGGTTTGGTGACAAGCCCACGGAAGTAGGCCGCCGCACATCCATGATCATTGACCCGCCCGACGGGAGAATGCCTGCACTTACTCCGGAGGCGGAGGAGAGAATCAACAAGAATCGCGAGTACCTCGCGGCGCTCCTGCAGGGCACCTCCGGCGGCAGACCCGGACCGATCTCCCCGCTGCGGAGCGAGCCCCCGCCAAGCTACAACATCGATCGCATGAACCGCGCGGATGGTCCAGAGGACCGCAGCAGCGTCGAACGTTGTCTGCTGAACAGCCTTCCCGTGATTCTCCCAGCGGGACAGTTGACGCCGGACGGAAGACCGTTCGGAAATTTCGGCGGCGTGATGCGCATCGTCGAGAGCGCCGATTCTATTGATATCTACTACGACATCGGTCAGGGCACCGGATTCAATCGCGTAATTCCGATCAGCAATCGGCCGCATCTGCCGAAGAATATTCACCAATATTGGGGCGATTCCATCGCGCGCTGGGAGGGAGATACGCTGGTGGTGGACGTCACCAACTTCAGCGAAGAGACCAATTTTCGCGGCTCGCGCGAGAAGCTCCATTTAATCGAGCGCTACAAGCGCATCGATCCCGCAACCCTGCAGATCACGATCAGCGCCGAGGACCCCACGACCTGGGTCAAGCCCTTCACCTTCGTGCAGGAATTGCGCAAGAACGCCGATAAACCGAACATGGTCTACGAAGGCGGGTGTCACGAAGGCAATTACGGAATGCTCGGCATGCTCGTGAATATGCGCGCCGCGGAAAAAGCGTTCGCCGAGGGGAAGGGTCCCGATCCGGCGCTGGAGGACAACGCCACGGGAGGCGCCGGCGACCAATGATCCTTTTCCGGTTCCATCGCTAGCACGTGGGCCGTTTGTTGCGGCGCGCCTCTTCGATCCGCAAGGCGCCGACTGTTTTCCCGCTCTCTTCAACGTTCATAGAGTTTGTCGCCGCCGGGCACCTTGCGCGTAACGTCGATCACGATCGTGTCGCCCTCCCAGTGCTTCACCAGTTGTTTCTTGCGCAGATGGCCCAGGAAAGTTTCCTCCACCAGTTCGACGCACTTGTACTCCATCAGTTGCGCGTTGGGTTCGAGTTGACGATATAGGACCATGCTTATCTTCCAGGGACGTGTGAAAACGTTGGGATCCTCGATGGTCACTTCGTATCGCAGCGCGTCCGGCCGCGACGAGGAATTAATGGGCGTAAAGCGCTCGACCATGTGCAATGCATCGCTGTGGAAATCGCCGGAACGCGAGAACCAGGTCCGGTCATTCAAATGGCTCACATCCACTACCAGCGTATTGCCTTCCCAGTGGCCCACCGAGTGGCCCATCCAGGTGTCGGCCGGCGGCGGGTCCACGGGGTCGAGGTGAATGGTGCGGCTCGCGCCGGCGAATTCGTACGACATCTCGATCTTGTTCGTGCCCTGCGTGATCTGAAATGGATACGGCATGTACATGGCGCGCGGAATTCCCGGCATATAGCAGCGAACTTCCGGGTCGCGATCGAGCCAGTGTTCGGCATTCTCTTTCTTTTTCGCGGCAGCCTCGGGCTTGTAGGGAATCACATCGCCTTCCACGACACCGGGTCCGGGGGGCACACCGCCGACCGAACCCAAAGCGAGCACGGGCGCCGCGAGCACCGGAACATCGGGGTATACGCCAGGTTGTGCTACAGCCGGACGCATCGAATGGGCCAACAGGTCCCAATTCGCGGTCGTGGTCGCCTGCCAGATGCCATTCAGGTTGGGATGTTGATCCGAAGGGCGCGCGGGCCGGGATGCCTGCTTCGTGGCATCTGCCTGACCGGTCATCCGGATCGCGGCCAAACTAATCACAACGCCGATCGCGGCGCTAGCAATGAAAGCAGTAGAAAGATTGAATCGGCTTGGCATGTTCGGAGTCTCCCTGTGAGGCTGTCGCTGGCGTAAGTTAGCGATATCCCGGCTCCTCGTCAACTGAGCCCGCCTCCATCTAGCTTTCGACAACCGGTGGAGGACCCGCCCCGGTGGCATCTTGAAATGCAATCCTCTGGACACCGGCATGGTTGTTTGACGATAATGGCGCCATTTGGCGGTTTCGAAACCGCGCCGGTTTTCTGGAATTTCCCTCGGTTATCTCGGCAGTAGCGGGAGGTCTCTCATGCGCACTCGACGCCTCACATCCATCGGGGTGGCGGTCGTCATCGTGTCGGCGATTGTTCTTTTCAGACCGGCGCAGGTGACCGTCGCGCAGCAGGCTTCGGAGGCAACTCTGAAAACGCCGTGGGGCGAACCCGATCTGCAGGGGATTTGGACCGACGAGTCGGATACACCTTTGCAGCGGTCCCCTAAGTACGCGAACCAGGAATTTTTCACCGAGGCGCAGCGAGCCGAGTTGGACAAGGAACGAGCCGCGCTCCTCGGCCGCGACAAGCGTGTGGAGCGCGGAACGGAGCTCGACGTTGCCGGCGCTTACAACTCCGTTTTCATGATGATGAAGCACACCGGCACGCGCACTTCCCTGATTGTGGATCCGCCCAACGGCCGGATTCCGCCGCTGACGCCGGAAGCTCAACAGAGGGCGGCCGCGGAGAAAGAATTTCGCCTGGCTCTGTTGCAAGCGACGGAAACATGCAAGAACGAGTCCGTGGCGTGTAACGGCGGCAAGTACGATCCGACGCCTTCGCCACGATATTCGGAACTTCCTGCCCGCTACAATACCGCGCGAATGAATCGCCATGATCGTCCCGAGGACGGCTCATTAATGGACCGATGCTTGACGGGCGGCCTGCCCGAGTTTGGAACAGCCTACGGCGGAAGTTTCCGCCGAATCGTGCAGACGCCCGGCGGCATCTCGATGTACTACGACGTTGGCCAAGGCCAAGGCTGGCAACGCAACATTGTCATGAACGGGAGCTCGCACCTGCCGGCCAATATCCGCCAGTGGTATGGCGATTCGCGCGGCCACTGGGAAGGCAATACGCTGGTGATTGACGTGACGAATTTCAGTCCGAAGACGGATTTTCAAGGCTCGCGGGAGAAATTGCACCTGGTCGAACGCTGGACGCGGACTGGGCCGAGCACGCTGGAGTACGTCGTTACGATCGAGGATCCCACGGTCTGGACGCGGCCCTGGACAGCGAAGCAAGTGTTCACCAAGCAAAGCGAGCAAGAAAACAAAATTTATTACGAGCCTCGCTGCACGGAAGGCAACTATGCGCTGCCGTCGCTGATGCTGTCCGCGCGGATGGCGGACCGCGCCTTTGCGGAGGGGCGAGGTCCTGACCCGGCCAAGAGCGACAACGCGACAGATTTTGTGGGCGTTGAAGACGATCCCTTTCAGTAACTTCGAGTGCCGAGGTAAAAGGAGACTAACATGCGCGGCCGATTTTCACGCTCGATGTTTACGGTCGCCTTCGCTGCGGCCGCTGCCGGCGCCGCTCTTTCGGTATCCATCGCGCGAATTTCGGGTCAGACGGCCCCTGCTCAGGCCGCGCGGCCGGCCCGCGTCGACGGTAAGCCGAACTTCAGCGGCATCTGGCAAGCCAATAACGAAGCCAACTGGGATTTGCAGGCGCATGCGGCGCTCCCCGGCGCCGTCACGCAGCCGGGCATTTATCCTTATGATTACGCGCGCGTGCCGGCGGCGCCGGTTCTGGCACTCGGAGCGGCAGGCGCCGTGCCGGGATCGCTCGGGGTGGTGCAAGGCGATGGTCAGATCCCCTATAAACCCGAAGCCCTGCTGATGAAGAAAGCGAACGCGGAACACTGGATCGATCGCGACCCCGAGTTGAAGTGTTATTTGCCGGGCATTCCGCGCGCCATGTACATGCCGTATCCTTTTCAGATCACGCAAAGCACGAACATGATTCACATGGCTTACGAATTCTCGAACACCGCGCGCACGATTCATTTGGACAAAGTCGCTGGGCCGCCGGACGATACCTGGATGGGCCATTCCGTCGGACACTGGGAGGGAGACACGCTGGTCGTGGACGTGACGAATTTCAACGACCGGAGCTGGTTCGATCGCGCCGGGAATTTCCATAGCGACGCGCTGCAGCTGGTCGAGCGCTTCACGTTGATGTCGCCCGACATCATTCAATATGAAGTTACGATCGAAGATCCCAAGGTATTTGCGCGGCCGTGGCGGATCGCCATGCCGCTGTATCGCCGCGTGGAACCGAATATGCAGCTTCTCGAGTTTCGCTGCAATGAATTCGTCGAGGAATTCATGTACGGAGGTCTTCGCAAGCAACCATTGGTGAAGCACTGGGAAGGCGAAACCATGGCGATCGATATTACTCGCAAGGTTCCGGCGGGTGACCGCTTTTATGATTGGTATAGCGGCAAGTAATATTGCCGGGGGCTATTCATCCCAAGTCGGGATCGTCGAGCCGCCGCGGGCTGCGGCGTCCCTCAGGGTTCTACACGCGGCAGGAGGCTGGAGTCGATGCGAATAAAGCTTGGAACAGTCATCATCGCGGGTCTCACAATCTGCGCAGGAGCTACGCGCGTTTCGGCGCACCATGCGTTTGCGGCGGAATTCGACGCGAATAAATCGGTAAATTTTAAGGGGACAGTCACGAAAATGGAATGGATCAACCCCCATACCTGGTTGCACGTCGATGTGAAGAAGCCCGACGGCACGGTGGAAAACTGGGCGATCGAAGCGGGCACGCCGAATGTGCTTTTCCGGCGCGGCTTCACCAAGGAGTCCTTACTGCCCGGCACTGAGGTCGTGGTCGAAGGCTACCAGGCGAAAGACGGGTCGCATCGCGCCAACGGCAGGGATCTTACCTTCCCTGACGGGCGCAAGTTGTTTCTCGGCTCGTCCGGAACCGGCGCTCCCTACGAGTTGACGCCCGATCAGAAAAAATAGCTGAGATTGCGTTCTATCTAACGTGCGCGGGGATGAATCTAATTCAGCTCCTTACATTTGCGTTCGGTTTGCCTGGACTGCTAAGAAATTGGGGCACGATACCTTGAAATCACTGAGAACGGCGTGAGTTCCAAGTGCAAATTCGTTTGCTAGCGTTCTTATGTTGTCTGGTCCTGGCGATTTGCTACCAGGCGACCGCACGCACGGCGGCGCCGACCTGGGGGAACGCCGGGCGTCAGACTCACGTGTTTTCAACGGTGTTATTACAGACGCCCGCTCCCCAGGGAATCGGGGGCTCACTTCTTGCTTTCTTCAGCCGTCTGGGGGATTCCTCGTGGAGCGTCGGCCTCCACGAATCGCGCTACGCTTATGACCTGATCGAATCTGTTCACGTATGGACACTGTGTCTCTTCTTTGGCCTGGCGGTCATGTTCGATCTGCGCTTGCTTGGTTGGACGATGCGAAGCGTGCCGGTATCGGAAGTCGCCAGGCGCCTGCTGCCGTGGACCGTAGTGGGCTTCGTGGTCATGGTCATTAGCGGAACGCTGCTTTTTACGGCGATCCCTCTTCGGTCTTATCAGAATATTTTCTTTCGAACCAAAATGATTATGCTTTTGCTGGCCGGCCTCAACGTCTGGATTTTTCACTCGGGCGTTTATCGCCGCGTCACCACGTGGGATGTGGCCAGCGTGCCGCCGAGAGCGGCCAGAGTTGCGGGCGCTCTTTCTCTTGTCCTATGGGTTTGCATCGTTCTCTCGGGAAGAATGATCGCCTACAACTGGTTCGACTGCGACCGGCAACCGCAACGCCCGATCATCAATTTCATGACCAGCTGCGTGCCCAACCAATCGGAGGAGCACTGATGTCCCTCCTGGGTTTCTTTCAGTGGTGCGAACAGTCGGGAATCGGCGACACCATCAGACGGTCGTCGTGGTTGTTCCCGGTGATCGAGGCGATCCACCTCCTCGGCCTCGGAGTAATTGGGGGAGCGGTGTTGACCGTCGATCTGCGCCTGTTGGGTCTTGGACTGCGGCGCCAGCCTGCTGCGCAGCTTGCGCGCGATGCGCAGCCCTGGCTCGTCGGCAGCCTTCTACTGATGCTGATCACGGGCAGCCTGCTGTTCCTGTCTGAAGCGATAAAGTGCTATTACCATGAGGCTTTCTGGTTCAAGATGGCATCGCTTTTTCTGGCTCTCGTTTTTACGTTTACGATTCAACGCAAAGTAATCATGGCAGGCGAGACACGCGTGAGGCCTGTTTGGAGCAAAGTAGTAGCCCTCGTTTCGATCCTGTTGTGGTCCGGCGTGGGTATCGGCGGACGCTGGATCGGATTTTCCTAAGAAGCAGACAGGATGCTTCGTTGGTTGGCTACTTGCCTGTCGGCACTCATCACGTCAATCCCTCAAACCAGTGCGTCCGGCACAGACAACTTCGGATTGAGCTATTGTCGCCGACTGTTAAGATTTCGAGGACAGTTCCTTGTACATCACAGTGGTGCCTTCAATCTTCGTAGAATCGAAGTTAAGTGCGTAGCACGGGATTGTACCGACGGCAATATAGCCCACCGACAAATACAAGAACTCGGCAGCGCCGCCGGTCACAGTATCGAGCGTGAGCAGGGTCCGGCGCGCCTCCTGCGCTTGTACTTCGACCGCAACCATGAGGGATCTTGCAATTCCGCGGCGCCTCGCATCAGGATGCACCAGGAGTTTCTTGACTTCCGCGCGATGGGGCTGATTGGGGGGAGTGGCAAGATCGAGTTGCACCGTGCCGACGATTCTTCCGCCCAAGCGAGCGAGGAGAACTCGACGGCTTCCCGCAAGAACGCCGGGTAGAACTTGGTCGTGCCAGAATGCCTTCGCGTCCTTCTGTGAGAAAGGCAAAACGAAACTTACGCTCGCGCCGGCGTGAACGTACGCGTGCAAAATACCGCCCAACTCCTCGAGGTCGCCGTCAGTACCCGCCGGATCCGGGTTCCAACGCTCTATGCGAATTGGACGAGGTGAAGCCATCTTCACGGATGCACCATTGCGACCAGATATCGGGCTGGACGCTTGCTCCCGCACAAAAATCGTGACGATCCTGAGAGGACGTATCGCACACAATCGCCCTTTTCGAGGCGAAATCCGGTTCCCTCAATCTCAAGTGATAGAACCCCGTCCAGCATCCAAAGATGATGTTCCAATCCCGGCAGCGGGGAAACGTCATACGCGACCGACGAACTCGGGGGCAGCCAGATTTCAACCAATTCTCCCTTCAAGTTCGAGTGCGGGGGTGACAATACGCGGCGGACATAACCCGTTTCGGGGTCTTTCCAGGTAACCTGTTCTTCCAGTCGGACAACCGTGGGTGGGCCGCTTTCTGATTCGGCCATCAAGCGTGAGGCAGTCCATCCGTACTGTGCGCACAACTTGTTTAACATCGTCGCGGTGGGACTCAGTTCGCAACGCTCCAGACGAGAGAGCGTCGCGCGGCTGATTCCGGTACTGCCAGCGAGAGCTTCCAAAGTCCACCCCCGCTCGGCACGCAACGAGGCCAGCCGCCGCGCCATCCGGCGGTCGATCGGCTCGGAAGAGGGATGATCCATTTATTCACTGGTCTCCATTAAGATATTTTTTCTCATAATGGAGAATCATATCGCCGCCCAACCCCGCGTGCAATCAGGCACTCTCAAAGTGCGGATTCAAACCCACACGGGCGTGGGTTTCCGTAATTGGCGCCGGCGGCCTGTAGCCCTTGGGTGTCAAATTCGAATTCGCAGCCCATGGCTGTGATATAAAAACTCTCTCACTGCTCTTGGACTAAAAGCTCGGTCTGGTCATCAGCACGGCCAGCTTCAGCGCGTGTCAATTGGATGGGGCAATGGAAATCTCACGAATATCCATCGTGGGGGGCGGCATCGGCGGACTGACCGCAGCGCTTGCACTCCAACATTTCGGCTACCAAGTCTCGGTCTTTGAGCAAACCAACGAGCTACGAGAAATCGGCGCAGGTGTGACCATCACACCGAACGCGATGCATGCGCTCAACTTTTTTGGCATTGGCAAACGAGTGGCCAACGAAGCCGGACCCACCGACGCGTACCTGATACGCCATTTTCAAACTGGCGATATCATTAAGGTCAGGGCCAACGGACGCGACTATGTCGAGAGATTTGGTGCCGACTATCATCAGGTCCATCGCGCCGATCTTCACGCTGCCCTGGCCGAGGCCATCCTTGGAAACGATCCTAATTGTGTGTTTCTCGGCCATTGTTTCGATTCGCTGAAGCAAAGTTCCGAGCACGTCATCGCGACATTTACCAACGGAAGAATAGTTGCAAGTGATGTTCTAATTGGTTGCGACGGCGCCGCCTCCAAGGTGAGAGCTAATGTCTTCGGAGATGAAGTGGTGAATTACACAGGCCAGGTCGCATTTCGTGCGCTCTTACCGATGGCCAATGTGCCGGCAAGCATTAGAGAGCGTCCCTTAGCTTTGTTCGTCGGTATTAAGCGGGTCTTGATGCATTATCCGTTGCGTCATCGAACGATCATGAATGTGCTCGGGGTCGCTCGTGAGGCAAGTTGGCAGGAGGAAGGATGGAGAATTCGCGCCACGATAGAGGAGTTTGAAAACCTCTATAGCGATCTTTATCCGCCTGCTCTGCACCTCATTCGTGCGATTTCTCCCAGAACGCTATTCAAATGGGGGCTTCGCGACCGCGAGCCGCTTCATCGATACACCAAGGGGCGAGTCACGATGCTGGGTGATGCCGCGCACCCTATGTCACCATTTCTGGGCCAAGGAGCTTGCATTGCCATTGAGGATGCCACGGTGCTGGGTCGCGCCTTCGCCCTCGCGAGCACATTTCAAGAGGCGTTCACGATGTACGAAAACACGCGGAAGGCACGCGCTAATGGCGTGCAACTAGCTTCCCGTCAGCAAGCTGACGAAATCCAGGGCGTTACCAAGAGGGGGCCCAACCCCGGGGCGAATGCTGACGACCGCGGCTTGTACCTCTATGACCCTGTTACCGTGCCTCTGACCTTGCCTGTTTAATGCTGACGTCTCCCATCCCGTCCGCGCCTATCTGCGCGACGACTTCGCAGGGAGCCAGACGCTGGCTGGCCGAGAGCGCCACTCTGTCTTCCCGAATTGCCGCGCAGTATATCGCTAGTTTGAGATGTTTGATGCACGACCTTGGCGTAGGGGAGTGAATGCTCTTTGCCCGCGACCTGATCGCAGTGACAGCGGCCGATTAGTCTGATTACAGGTGAAGAATTACAGGTGAAGTTTCTGTCGGATTCCGGAGAAATCTCCCTAAAGTATTGAAAAGAATGGTAGGCCCGTGCGGACTCGAACCGCAGACCTCTACCGTGTCAAAGCCCAACTGACCAATACTTTGAATAACTTGCACGCCGACCGGGGCTGGGTAAATTCTCAGAAATACGTGTAAGACGAAGTTTCAACGGTACGGAGAGCGGTACGGGAATTCTCTGACGTTGTCTTATGCCTCCTGGCAGAATCTGCGGTCAGCGATGCGTGGTTTCTCCTTGCGCCATTTGCGTCAAAGAGAGGGGGGCGCGCCACCAGCGGCCGGAATACGCGACAAACCGCCGTCAGAGCTGCAAAGCGCCGCGATCAAGTTGCCATCCTCGCCCCAACTGCCCCCCACACCAGTGCCCGCGTCGCACAGGTCGATCGCCGCGCCGCCCTCTACTGAAATCTTTTTCAATTTCCCTTGCGCGAAAAATGCGACCCACTGCCCGTCCGGCGAGAAGAAAGGAGCATATGCCCCCTCCGTTCCTGCAAGGTCACTGGCATTGGGCTGATCCAGTCTTCGTGTAAAGAGACTTCTTTGCGACACGTACACGAGCCGCGAGCCGTCAGGCGAAAGGATCGTGTCGGCTCCCCGCGAGGAGCCAAGCGATACGTCGGGGTCTAGGTCAACGTCCAGCCGCACCAGTGGTCGCTCAACAGGCTGCGTCGCCCTCCACACCGCCCACGAAGTGACGCCCAATAGCACCGCCATCACGGCGGCTACCGCTCCGACTCTAATAGCAACTTGCCAGTGGAAGCTGGAACAGCCTGCGCTGCACCGGAATCTTTCGGTGCCGCAATCGCATCTTCAATCTCGATCCGAACGTCAGCTGCGTCTGAGAAACGCTGACGCCGACCTTTCCGAAGGCAACGGCTCAAATGAGTTCGGATCGTGGATGGAAGCGTCGCGGGCAATGCTTGCCAATCGGGTTCGGCTCTCACCACCGCAGCCAGAATGTCCCCGACATCTTCGCCGTGGAATGCGGGCTTGTCTGTTAGCAACTCATACAGCACTGCGCCGAACGCCCAGATGTCGGTGCGTTTATCTACCGCTTTTCCCTTGGCCTGCTCTGGACTCAAGTAAGCCGCGGTACCGAGAATCACTCCCTGCATGGTCGCCGCCATGCTCAGCGTCGGAGAATTGCCCATGTCTTCCGTTGATGTGTCGCCCGCGAACGCTTTCGCCAAACCGAAATCCAACACTTTCACTTTGCCTTCCGGCGTCAACTTCACATTCGCTGGCTTCAGATCGCGGTGAATGATGCCTTTCTCGTGCGCGGCTTCGAGCGCCTCGGCAATCTGCTTCGCTATCGTGAGAGCCTCTCCAACCGGAACCGCGCCTTCTCGCTTGATGCGTTGGGCTAACGTTTCCCCGGCCACGAACTCCATCACGAGATAGCTTGTGCCGTTGGAATCTTCGAGGCCGCAGATCGTAGCGATGTTCGTGTGATTAAGCTGTGCCAGCATCTTCGCTTCGCGCTGAAAACGGGCGAGCCGCTCGGCATCGTGCGCGAACGCTTCCGGCAAAACTTTGATCGCTACATCGCGCCCGAGCTTGGTATCGTGCTCCTGCCTCAGATCACGTACTTGCAACTCGCAACTTTGATCCTTCGTGCTGACGCGTGCATAGATTCCGATTCTCACAACTCAGTTCTACGGAGCGGGGAGCGGAATCAGCTATTTTTCGCTCACAGTCCTTTTCCTACCCCGAGCACGACGATGAACATTCACATTTAGCTCCCTCTACCAAACCGCAAGTAGAACAACCCAGAGGTGAGCGCATGCTAAATCTTCTGGGCGATATCTTTCTTAGATCGCAAAAAGTGATGGACAAAGAGTTCATTAGCAAGATCGTAGAGTATGGGATTGAATACACCGTCCATCGCATTGGTACCGGGACGTATATCGAAGTGGGTCGCTTCAGCTATAGGTTCAACGAGCAAGGCCAATCGAGGGGCGGCTGGGTCAGGAACTATTCGGAGGACCGGGTGTCGGATTGGGAACAATGGTCGGCCCTGTTGAACGAGTCTATTTCGTGAGCGTTAATGACCTGCGCGATATCTGTCACTTCCTCTACGACGGAACGCGTGAATACACGCTTACCTGCGACGACGAAATGACCGTCGCCATTTCCTACAATGACGGGCAGGATGACCTGAATTCCATATTTTTCACTTTTCCGATCGTGGCTAACCTCAATTTCTCACGAGGCTTTCTTCTCCAGTTGTTCGGTGAACAGTGGCCTTTCGGTGAAGCCGGACTCATGATTTGTCTGCACATCTACCCGAACGTTCTAAAACAGACGACCCGTTGAATCTGTGCAACTTAAAGTGGACTTAAACACCCGGAATTCCTTCCCAGAACTTTCCCAAGGTCCAGAAGGTGTGAATTACCGCCGTGTGGAGAGATTCTAACTCACGAGCTTCTGGTTCATAGTTGCCTCAGGAATTGTGGGACCGCCTGGCAAGTATCTGTAACACGTGTGATAACGGCCATAGAACAACGCCTTGGATCGCCATCCGAGAGGATCCTACGCCTCCCAGAGGAGTCCGCTCCCGATCAAAGTTCCAATTCCCTCCGTTGCGATGGGGGGAAAGCGCTTTTCAATGTGTGTTAGATTTTGGCGAGGCACAGGGTGGTCGTACGCAAAAGCCTATCTGGCTTACGCGTTAGCGGCGGCCGGCCGGCGCTCTGAGGGCCTTGCCTTAACTCATGAAATGCTCCAGCTTGCCGAGCTCAGTTACGTTCTCGCGCTGGATTTTTCAATTGCTGCAATTGGACTGGGCGAATACAACAAAGCTCTCGATTGGTTACATCAGGCTTATCAGGAGGGTTCCAACTACCTCATCTACATTTGCCATGATGCTTTATTCGATCCGCTGAGGGCCGAATCCCGCTTTCAGAATCTGGTCCAGCGGCTCGGCTTGGCTGGCGCCCAGGCGCAAATACTGGATGTTTAGAATGAGTGGCTGGATATTAACTCAGTTCTCCTTGATTTGTAGGTTGAATGTGTTATATTCCCGCAAATTGAAACGACTTTGAGCCCGATTGATTCGTGAGTTGTGCTACGGCACGAGATCGGGATTGAATGTCACCGCGCGGTACACTTACAGCTTGCGCCGGTGGAGTGGCTCAAACCTTTCGGTCGGCGGCTGTCATCAGAAACATATCCCGGGAAAAGGAGCCCAAGTGAATCACCGAAAGCTTACCTTTCAGTTTATTTTGGTGTTGCTGGCGGCAGCAATTCCCGGTTTAAACTGGGCACAAACGAGCAACGGGATTCTGGTCGGATCGGTAGTCGATCCGACCGACGCGGTTGTGCCAAAGGCGACCGTGTCTGCCGTAAGCGCGCAATTTGGTGCGCCGCATGAGACTCAAACGGACGCGGTCGGAACGTACCGCCTGGAAAGTCTGCAACCCGGGACCTACGCGGTGACAATCAATGCTTCGGGTTTCAAGACGCTGACCGTGATGGGTGTTGTGATCAATGGCTCGCTGGCGACGACTATCAATGGCAAGCTGGAATTGGCCACGGCGCAGGAAGTTATCGAAGTCCAAGCGACCGCCTTACAAGCCATCGACACCCAGTCCGGGCAACTGGGCGGGAACCTCAGCTCGGAGGAGGTTTCGCAGCTTCCCTACACAAGTTTTAACCCGGCGGAACTGGCGTTGACACTCCCCGGCGTCCACGACATACCCCAGGGGCAGGGCGCGGTGAATGCCAGTTTCACCGATGGAATCGGCTTCTCGGTGAATGGCACGCGGCCGCGGGCCAATAATTTCCTCATCGACGGCCAGGACGACAACGACTACTTCCTCGCTGGACAGGCCTATTCGCCCTCGAACCTTGGCGCGATACAGGAGGTCGCTGTCCTGACGAACGCCTATAGCGCTGAATTCGGACGTGGCGGCGGATCCGTCACCAACTATATCTACAAGAGCGGCACGAACAACTTTCACGGGAATTTGTGGGAAGTCAACCAGAACTCCGCCATGGCTGCGATCCCCGCCCAGGTCGAGGTTGCCAATCCGGTCACCAAGAACCCCTATTATAACGAGAACACCTTTGGATTTGATGTAGGGGGTCCGGTAAAGAAGGATAAGCTTTTCTTCTTTGGTGCGGCCCAATGGGACATCATTCACCAGGCGGCTACCAGCACAGTGTTCAAGCTGCCGACGGCGGCGGGGATTGCAACTCTGAAGTCTCTGGAGCCCAATGCGAATATCTCCCTGTTTCTGAACTCGATTGGACCGTTGCAGTCACCCGGGTTAACAGGCGTGACGAGTATTCCGCTTGGTCCCGACCCCCTTGGCAATCCCCGTCCCAACGTCGAAATTGGAGATTTCCAGCTTCAAAATGTCAGCACACAGTCCAAAGATACAGACTGGAACGCCCGAGTGGACTGGCAAATCTCGAACCGCGATAAACTGACCGTGAGTGCAACCGGTGATACCTTCACTCTTTCGCCGGACAATTTTAACAACCCGGATGCGCTCCCGAATTTCCAGACGCAGCAAGGAGGGCCCTCGAGGATTTTCTGGGGCGAATGGGTTCGCACAATCTCCTCGACATTACTGAATGAATTGCGATTGTCCTACACAAACGTCGACTATACATTTTCGCTGACGCCCGCTGTTGCAGCCAGCCCTCTAGCCAACATGCCGTTCATCCAGTTTGGAACCGACATCGATTTCCCATCGATCGGAGTTAACAGCGGCTTCCCGTTTGGAAGAACGCACCACACAGTGCAGGTGCAGGATGCTTTGAGTTATTCAGCCGGCTCCCATACGATCAAAGCCGGCATTGACCTTACGGTGCTGCGTCTCCGTGATATTTTGTCGCTCAATACACGCGGCACGATCCTGTACAACTTTGGGACAGACACGTCCGGAAACATGTTCTCGTCCCTGGGAAATTTTATCGACGATTGGACCGGCCAGGCCCCGGGAACAATTTCCAAGGGCTTCGGCAACCCGAATCTCAACGCCAGCACTACGATGGTCGCCCCCTACATCCAGGACACATGGCGAATTAAGAGCAACCTGACGCTGAATCTGGGGTTGCGCTACGAATACTGGGGCGCGCTGGCCAATGGCCTACCGTACCCCGCCTTCAATGTGAATCAGGGCTTTGGAATCCTGAACATAACGGATCCGGCCAATTATGCGAGCGCATTCTCATACAAGCAGGTTCCGGACAAACGCAATTTTGCGCCTCGCATTGGCCTCTCCTACTCGCCCCATTGGGGGAAGTTCCTGCTTGGCGACGGTAAAACCGTCTTTCGCGCCGGGTACGGGATTTTCTACGACGGCCTGTTTTCGAATATCATCGACGACACCGCGAAAACCCAACCGAATTCATTCGGTGGAACGCTTCCAGCCCAGGTTAACCGAGGTACGCCGAATGCATCAACCACCGGAATTGGCTCGATTACGGCAACCCCCAATCCCTCTCTGAGTATCACAAGCATGGCGAGCAACTTGCACAACCCCTTGACGCAGCAGTGGAATGTGAATGTGCAGCGGGAGCTGCCGCTTGGGCTTGTCCTGACGCTGGCGTACGTGGGGACTCGGGGAGAGCGCTTGTTCGCGAACACGGAATTCAATCCGCAGGTTAACTTTACTCCCCTGAATTCTGTTTTTGGCCTAGTCGCGGTTCGTACGAACGCCGGGGATTCGCGCTACAATTCGGGCCAAGTCGAGGTGGAGCGCAAGCTCCGCAGTCTAACTTTACGCGCCGCATACACCTATTCTAAATTCATGGACGATACATCCGAAGTTTACACCGTCGGGGCCGCGGCCCTCCTCGCCAGTTTCGCGCAGGTCCTTACCGATCAGCACTCGGATTGGGGGCCTTCCGTCTTCGATCAGCGCCATCGATTTACCATCGCGTATGTTTGGGATGTGCCTTACTTTCACGGCAACGGATTCCTTCGGGCTTTGACCGATCAGTGGCAGTGGACCGGCATCGCCGCGATCGATTCGGGGACGCCGAGCACGGTGGAGGCGGGTTTCGACAATATCGGCAACGGCCACGTTAATTCCCGTCCAGACCTTGCAAATGCCGCAGCTCCGCTCACTTCCCTCGGAATTGATGGCGGGGATGTTGGATTGCCTCCGGGTACGTATGATTTCATTTGCGTGCTGAGCGGTTCGACAACCTGCGCCCCAGAACCATACAACACGTTTCACTTCGTACTACCGAATACCGTACCTGGAAATGTCGGGCGCAACTCGCTCTTCGGTCCTGGACAGGTCTACTTTGACACCGGGATTCAACGCGATTTCCCGATTCATTTCTGGAAGCTGGAAAACCATATGATTTCCTTCCGGACCGAATTCTTCAACGCTTTCAACCATCCGAATCTTTTCACACCTTCCTACACGATGACGGATCCAAACTTTGACAACACGGCGATTACAATCAACGGCGGAAGGAAAATCAAATTCTGGTTGAAGTATACGTTCTAAGCTAAGTGATTTTTGGGGCCTTGGCTGCGTCCCGGAGGATTCGCCGCCGGGGCGTTTCCTTAAATCTTCTCTACCGTCGTGACGCGGCGGCAGGCGCCATCCTCGCAACGAAGTACACCAATGCGCCTAGCGGCTTTCTTGAGGGCCATGCCGCCATTGAAAAAGAGTTCAAGGCTTTGTCGTGCCGCTCTCGCCGGAAGAGGTACTAGGAGACGCGGTACGTGGCGGGGTTTCAGTCCCCGGCACTCGGTCAAAAGGAAGCTAATGCGGCATCGATTCCGCCGGTTTCCGAATGAACAAATCATGAAAATCGCCGGAACCATACCGGTTTCACTTGACACGAGATTCACGGAGGAGTAAATATCTCAAACCCCTTTTTGGAATTGTTTCGCTGTGAGTATTTGTTGTACGAGGTTGAGCCAAAACAGTCGAATTTCTCGCTTTCTTGAGTAGCGATACTTACAGGCTGGCTGCGCCTGTTTCCTAAGAGCATCCGTAATGGCCCCGCGGTTTCTCAGTTTCGCTGAATGATCTTTGAACTAGAAGGGCCCCCAGGCCAAAGTAGATGGAGCTTTTCCGGGCCAGGAAGCGGATTCCCGCTTCTTTAGGTTAGTGGTTCGAGGAGACGGCGATAAAAAGACAAAAGGAGCGGAAAATGAGCCACATGAGATTCTGGAAGGTCGCAGTCCAGATTGCGGGTTTCCTGGTTTTCATCGCCTGCTTTGCGTCGCCTAGCGGAGCTGCTCCCGTGCCTGGGTGCAGTCCAATCGTAACACCAAACGCCGCGATCTTTGGTCCTCAAACAGTCGGCACCTCGAGCGCGGTGCTAACACTAACATTCAGTGTTCCTACGGATACAGCATCTTGTACCCTGACTGGCTTCGCCGTCGGCGGCGCGGACCTAAGCGAGTTTAGCGCAACCGGCAACGGAGGTACCCCGTGTACACAGACTTCAGTTATAAGCGGGGGAGGATCGTGTACGGTGGGAACGACATTCACACCGGCGGTCACAGGGATGCGAACCGCGACCCTAACATTCTCTTATACTACCGGAGGCGGAAGCACCTCGGTGAACCTCGTCGGGGGTGACGAGGTCGTTTATGTCTCGACTCAGGGCGGAGGTCAGATCCTCAAGGTTGACGGAAGCACGGGCGCCGTCGCGGTCGTTTCCGGAGACCCCGGTGTTAGTATAAACGGGTTTTCGCCAGAAGGGATGACCGTAGGACCGGATGGCAAGATTTACATTTCACTCCCATCCACCGGGCAACTTGTGCGGATGAATCAGGATGGTACTCAACCGGAACTCATCTACGACTATACATTTTTTTTTGATGCCGTTACTACGCCGGGCGCCCCTCAAGGGCCTAGCTTCAGTTCCAGTTCGACCGGCGACCTATATTTCAATTCTACTACCAGCTCTAACGGTTACGACAGAGGCGTCTTCGTGATCACCGGTGTGGGCACAAAACCCTACCCGTACACCCAAGTGGATCCGGCGCATGTTGCCCCGACTATTGACACGAGCTTCCAAACCTGCATCAGCTTTTGTCCGCAGGCTGCGGGGGGGACCGCATTCGATAGTGCCGATAATCTGTTGTTTGCTGAGCAAGCTGGCGGAACGAACCCGAATTCAGTCCTGAGAGTAAGTCCGCCGTACACACCTACCGATACGCCCGCAACGGTTGTCAGCGGACTAAACCACCCCATTGGGGTCGCACTCAACAAGTCAACGGGACAAATGTTTGTTGCCGACACTAACGCGAGCGGCTTCGGGGAAATCCTCCTAATTAACTCTCCGGGACCGGGAACGACGATTTATTACACGTTCGGTCAAAATGGGAATTCCGGCGGCTGTATGACGTTGAATGATATACCCACATTTATGCAATCGGACGGAACTGGAAACCTATACGTCGTGACCTCAACCGATCCTACCGGAATTAGTGCTAATACTTGCGGAAAGGTGTGGCGCATCATTCCCCCCTGTGATTGTTCTAGGGCAACACTGCTTCTTGATCTTCAAGTGGCGTACACGGGTGGCGGTAGCGTGCTCAACTCTCCCCAGGCGATCGGCTTGGCCATGCAAACCTCGGGAACACAGGGCCAAACGCAGAGCCCAGCCGGTGGCGTGTCTCCCACGGGAGGCTCCTTCACCTTAGGATGGCCCGTCCCGTGTATCCCCGCAAATGATGGTAGCGCAGGTACCTGCAGCTACACGTATGGGCTGACCTATGGAAACAATATGTTCCAGCCCGGCGATATAGTAAAAGTCACCCCGACTGAGACTTCACAGGCGGATTGGGGGAAGCGCACCACGGGAAATGGATTCGCTCCATCTCATCTTGCTGAGGTTTTGGGGTATGGCGGAGATGGATTCATCATTTCGGTGAGTTGCACGACATCGGCCAACGCGCCCTGTACGTTCCCACCGAACAACTATTATACGACCACCAGCGCGTGGAAATCCCCGGACCCAGTCGGAAACTGGTGCACATTTGGGGGGGCTGGCAAGACTAACCCACAGCTCCTGAAAGCGGACCCAATTGGGTCGAATAATTGGATAGGAATTTTGATCGCTTGCGAAGATAACGGACCCAAGCATATCGGCGGGTCGGGCCCGGGTCTTTCGGATGATGCGAATGTAAAGGGAGCAACGGGAACAGCTCCGACCATTACGATCACAACTCCGGCAAATGGGGCAAATTACAACCAAAATTCGATTGTCGATGCCAACTATAGCTGTACCCCAACGCCTCCCGTTGTCACAGGCGATTGCTTCGGCGGGCCCGATCTCGTGAATGGCACGACGAACGTGCAGAATAACACCCCAATCGACACGTCGACACTTGGAATGCACCAGTTCCAAGTTTCCGCGGATGTGAGTTCAGGCCCCAGTGCTCTCACGCCGGGCCCAACACTGGCCGGGTTCCCCACCGTTCTCTTTCCAACAACCGTGATCTACACGGTCGTGCCCGCTGCGCAAATGAGCGCAACGCCTGCGAACGTCTATTTCGGCACTTTCCATGTCCCCGGTTTTGGCTTCCAGTTCGTTACGGTGAAGAATATAGGGGCAGCTCCTCTTTCAATTTCAAGCGTCAAGGTCACTTCTGTCTCCGGCAAAGACTCGGACGACTTTTTTGCCCTTAGTCTATGTCCGAGAACATTGGGCGCCGGGAAGAGCTGCTTCATCCTGTTGGGCTTCTTTGCGGATGAGGTCACAGCTAACAACCCGCAAATGGCTAATCTGGTCATCACCGCGACGGGCGGTAGTGTGGTCGTACCGCTCTCTGCCACCGTCGTCAAGCGTTAAGCAAGGATCGGAACACAAACAAAAACGCCGCAGCCCCGGCTCGACCGGGGCTGCGGCGTTCTCCTTATCCCTTCAGCCAGCGGTTGGATTCGGTGTAGATCGTATTCAGGTCGGAGCGCTGCAGCACGGCGTCGGCTCCTGTATCTTGCCTAATCTGATCAAGGTATCGCAGGGCGTCGCGGTAATGACTCGCCGCGTCGCTGCCGTGGCCACTGAGCCTAAGGAGTGTTCCTAGAAGGTAGTGATCCTGAGCCAGGATGGATCGCAGCTCCAGTTTCTCGGCTACCGGGATGATACGTTCGAGTTCCTGGCGCGCGTGTTCATAGTCTTTTTTCTGGACCAAAGCATCCGCCAAAAATACCGAAGCCTGCACGGAGGGGTATTTTAGTCCGAGGCCATCCGCTTCCACGGCCAACTTCCTAAACGCAGTTGCAGCCTCGTCGGCCCGGCCTTCTTTCAGCGTAACTTTCGCCATGTCAAAGTTAGAGAGCCAAACCCTGTCTTGCTCTTTCGAGCGCACGGCGAAGGGCAGGGCCTGTTCATAAAGTGCTCGGGCGGATTTGAAATCGCCGCGGTAATAGAAACCATCTCCTTGAAAACTTAGCGCCTGGGCGATGTAACCGCTGAGATTCAGTTCGCGAGCTAAGGCGAGACCCTCGTCGAGTGTCTTTCTCCCTTCCTCAACACGGCCGGCCTCAGCGAGGGCGAACCCATAGCCGCTTAGAATCTCAGTCATCCACTCGGTGCGATCCTGCACTTCTCGAAAGGTTTTGAGGGCTTCCTCTTTGGCTTTGACGGCCGCCCCATAACGCCCCTGATAGCCGAAAACTAAACCCATGCTGTACGACAGCATCGCGGCACTACGTTTGTCTCCTACACTGCGATACAGATCGAGAGCGCGTTCGTAATATTTTAGGGCCTGTTCGTACTGGCCCATGTTACTCACCGTGAGCCCCAAGTTTTGCAGTGTCAGTGCAATGTCTTGGGGAACCTGTGAGCGCTCGCGCAAATCCAACGCCTGCTGGAAATATGTGACCGCGTTATCGTTATCATTCTTGGAAAGATAAATGCCGCCGATATTGTTCAAACACAAGCCTTGGGCACTATCGTTGCCCAACTCCCGCTCCGTCTGAAGCGACTCCTTGTAGTATTTTAGGGCATCGTCATAATGTTCCCGCGAATCGTAAAAGCCCCCCAAGTCCAACAGTGTATCGCCCAGGCCCTTCTTGTCTCCGATCTCTTGCTGGAGCCTTGCGGCTTCCTGAAAGCCTTTCAAAGCCTGGTCTGATTTGCCAGATTGCTCCTGGATCTGCGCCATAGAATTGAGAGTTGCGGCAATTCCTCGTTTATCGGCGAGCCGCCGCCGGATTTCGAGCGCCTGTTGGAAAGTCCGAAGAGCCTCCTCCTCTTTACCGAGCAGGTTATAAGCCAGGGCGGTCCCCTGCAGGGCCATGCCCTTTGCTTCGTCATTTTCGAGTTGCACCGCTTCCTGGAGTGCGCGGTTGAAAAAGTCCAGCGCACCCTGAGGATTATGAGCCTTGGAATCCACTCGGCCCATCATGAGCAAAGCGTCGATGCGCCGGGGATCGATCGCCAAAGCCTTTGTGTAGTGATCGCGGGCCTTGTCTAAAACGCCCGTGTCTTCATATAAGCTCGCGAGCGCGAACTGAATCTCGGGATCGTCCGGTGTGGCGGATACCATGGCTTCATAAGATTGAATTGCCTTCGGATAATCGTGCTTAATCCTGGCGTAATTAGCCGAAATTAGGTATCGCTCGCGCGAAGGAAGGTTTTCCGACAAATCAACCGCCTTGCCGGAAAACTGCTCGGCCTCGTTGTCGTGACCCAAATTGGAGTAAGTCTGTCCAAGCTTTGCGAACGCGAGCGCAAATTCAGGATCCGCTTTGGTCGCCTCTTCGAAGCGCTTCAGGGCTTCAAGATTATTCCCTTTGCCCGCGAGATCCGTGCCTTCGCTGTAGAACCGAATGGCCTCCAGCGACTTGGACGATGGCTTGAACGACTGTGCTTTGAGTTCGTTCACGATCTGTGCCGAGAGGGCCAGATTTTCGCGAATCGATTGCGCGAGTTGATCGACCGTACCCAAGAGAGCCTTTTCACTTGGCGCTTGCAACTTGAAACTGACGGTGCGGCCCTGTTTTAGGTCCTGGAGAGTCGCGTCGATGCGAATTTCTTCCCCGAACTTTGCGTACTGTCCCGATACCACCGTGTCTGCATCCATCATCGATGTGATCCGGCGCAGCGTCGCGGCATTCGACGTGGCGTCGGGCGTGATCTGCAGATCGTGTAGCACCTGACGTAGTCGGTCGGACGATACGGGATGCAGATGAGCGGACTGGCCCACATCTGTGCTCAGCATGTCCGCGAGACTTGGGCCAAGCCAATCGAGCGAAGAATCGCCGGAGGCGTTTCGGAATGGGAGAATGGCAAGGGCGGCCGCTTGCACGGGCGCAGTGCGCGTCCCGGCCGAACCGGAGAAAAGGTTGCCGCGGAAAACAATTCCTAGGGCTGCAAGCAGAACAACTGCGGCGATTCCAGCAATCCAAATTCGATATCGCTGGAGAAGTGAGACCTCAGTGGGCTTGGGAGCCGCGGCTGACGGCAACAGCGTGGGCGCGATGGTCCGCACGCTTGTATGCGCCTCTAGGCCAAGATCTTCAAGAATCTCTCTGGCGGTGGAGTAACGATGGTCGCGATCGATTTCCAAACACTTCATCACCACATCGCTGATCGCCTTTGGAATCGTGGGATCTACATCCGCGGGAGGCTGAGCCCGCTCCTGAGTACGTTTCAGAAGCGTAGCTAGAGCCGTGTCCGCCTTAAACGGAGAAATGCCTGTCAGCAATGCATAAAAAATTAAGCCAAGAGAAAACAGATCTGAGCGCGCGTCGACTTTCATCCCCTTGGCCTGCTCGGGCGACATATATTCCGGCGTGCCCATCAATGCGCCGGTCTGTGTCATGCCCGGTGTTTCGAGGGAATGCGCGATGCCGAAGTCCATAACGTAAACGCGGTCTTTCGCGTCCAGCATGATGTTTTGAGGTTTCAGGTCGCGGTGAACCACGCCGGCTGCGTGGGCAGATTCCAGTGCGCGGCAAACCTGCGCAATGATCCCTACCACCTCGTCGGGCGGAAGTTTTGGTCTTTCACGGAGTATGGCGCGAAGATCTCGGCCCTCCACGAACTCCATGGTGATGAACTTGAACCCTTTAGCCTGCCCCAGATCGAAAATGCGAATAACGTTCCGGTGCGTAACTTCCCGAGCCAGAATGAGTTCCTGTTTGAAGCGGCGGAGGATTTCCGGATTACTGGCCAGTTCAGGAAGGATAAGCTTCAGAGCGACGAGGCGTTCGAGCTCTCTGTCGCGCGCTTTATAAACGGCGCCCATTCCCCCCTGGCCGAGCAATTCGAGAATTTCGTAACGGTCAGCCAGCATCGTTCCCACAAGCTCCTCGCCCTGGGCGTAGGGGGCGTCAGGCGACGGATTTACGGCGATCGACCATGCCGAAGTGGCGCGGGGGATGGCACCTGGGGGCAATGTGCCGCCCGTAACGGTTGCGTTGAGTGTTTGGTCATTCCATGGCAGGGGCGTGCTGCACTTCGTACAGATGGCGGCGGTGGACGGGTTCTCGGCCTGACAAAGAGGGCATTGCATGGACGGACAGACCAGCGCGCTAAAATAGTCCTCATTATGTGATTTCGTCAAGGAAATGCAAGCGGAATGTTATAGATTCCGGTTAATAATCAACTTTTTCAGCGGTTATACCCTCGAGTCTGATTCATCGTAACCAACTTGAAGGCAGACAGCCGGGACGTGGTGCGGTTTTACAATAAGCGAGGCACGGCGGAGCAATGGATCAAAGAATGCAAGCAGGCGGTGAAGATGACCCGCCTCTCCTGTCATCGTTTCCGCTCAAACCAGTTGCGGCTAGCGCTGAGCCTGCTGGCCTACAACCTGGGCAATTTGTGGCGGCGGGGGAGGAGTGTTGAATAAGCAGGCCGCAACATGGAGCAATTTCGGCATTACTGGTACGGATCGCATACTGATCGGGGCTCTCCAAATGAAAATCTTGAAAATCGTTTCACAATGTCGCGAACAGGCGGGATGGGGGTACAATAGGCGCCGTTTTCGAAGTCAAAAAGGAGATTCCGGGTAACCGCCATGGGGCTTGAGCGAGTGCGGCGAGAAATGAGGATGTACCGATTCGGCGCACACGGCGAACTGGGGGTGAATCCGTGCGATATCAACATTTTCTTTTCGTTGAGGATCCGGAACCTGCGGCAAGGGCAAGTGCGCATATCATCTTGCCACCGCCCAAAGTTGAGCCGCTACATGACGTGTTTGCGCAAGCCATGCTGGATGACACTTCCGCGCTCCAGAGGCATAGCGGTGTGGATTGGGTTGTTTCGCTAGCCGTCCACGTTGCCATCCTGTCCGCTCTTTTGATTCTGCCGCTTTATTACACCACCGGGCTCGATATCCAGAAGTTCAACTTGACGTTCCTTATACCTCCGGCGACTCCTCCCGCGCCTCCTCCTCCCGGGCCGCTGATTTCCTCGGCCGCGCCGCAGGCAGCTCGCAATGCACCTGTCCGGGCTTACGTACCCAGGAAGCTGACGGTCCCTACATTCATCACGGAAGCCGTCGTAACCACGCCCGTCGAAGTTGCGCCTCCGGATGAATCGTTGATGGGAGAGGTCGGCAGATTACCCGGTGGAGTGCCGGGCGGAATTCCCGGAGAGCAAATGGGAGTTGCCATCGGCGGGGTGCTGGGGGGCGTGTTGAAGAGTGAACCGGCGGCTTCGCCTGCTCCGCCCGCTGCGGAAAGGCCAAAGAAGCCCGTTCGAGTGAGTGGCGAGGTGAAGCCGCCGCGCCTGCTCTATGGACCCGAACCGGTGTACCCAGTTCTTGCCAGGCAGACGCGCCTCAGCGGGGTCGTTGTCATCGAAGCGGTCATCGATGAACAAGGCAACGTGTCGGGAATGCGTGTGATCAGCGGGGATCCCTTGCTGATTCCCGCAGCATTAAGCGCCGTTTCAAAGCGAAAATACGAGCCCACGATTCTCGATGGCGAGCCAACTCCCCTCGATTTGAGGGTAGAAATCATCTTTCACATTTCGTAGCCCAGATCAAGCCGACAGGGAGGCTCGGGGCCGCGGCTCTGCAGACAGAATCGGACCGTGGGGACTCGAACCCCAGACCTCTACCGTGTCAAAAAATCACGGCATCGGTTCCCATATACACTTCTTTACCTCAAAAGACTGTTTGTGTGTTCGATTTGTGCGAACCACACCAAGGCCTCCTGGCGTAACCGGCGGTGCGGTTCAACCCGAGGTCAGAGTTTGCGACTGCGCTGCCAGTCTTTGGGTGTTGCGCCCGTGGCACGGCGAAACGTCTTCGTGAAATGGCTCTGGTCGGCGAAACCTGTTTGGAGCGCGATAAACGCAATTGGTTCCTTGCCAAGTAACAGAAGTTCCTGTGCGCGTTTGATCCGGGCGTCGAGAGACCATTTATATGGCGGCATTCCGGTCGAAATTTTAAAGGATCGGGCGAACTGTGACTGCGAAAGCCCTACCAGTTTGGCCATCTCCTCAAGGCTTATGTCCTGCGTGATGTGGGCTTCGAGGTACTCCATCGCTTGACGCAACTGCCATCGGGAAAGTCCGTTTGCTCGCCGTGTCTGGGCGTTGCGGCGAGTAAACAGGGTAGCCGTCAAGGCTGTCGTCAGGCTCTCACAGTAGAGGCGGCCACCACTTGAGGGTTCTTGACATTCCTCCGCCAGAAGCTCTGCACATCTTGCCACCTTATCGTCGTACAACAACAGGACCGGCGTATCGGTTTTTGCCGGGTCCAAGTCGTCGCCGAGGATCGATTCCGGGACTTTCGGAGCGAAGCTCATTCTGAGTTCGCGAACTGATTGAAGTCCGTCAGTATAGCCCCACACTGTCATGCCCGCGGGCACAAAAGTCGTATGCCCTATGTCAAAGCGAGATCGGAGGGTCGGACGGTTGAGATTCAGGCGAGGCTCGCAATATCCGCCTACCTGGCCGAGAACAATCGCAACGGTAGTTTCGTGTGAAGAGATGTCATGCCAGGCTTTTCCAGGATCAGGATAGTGCACGATGTTACGCACGGTTATCCCATTCCAACTGCGGGTCTGGCTTTCGATCTTCCTGATCCCGTGCGGTGAACGAAATTCAAACGGCTGCGATTGGCTCATATCTCTTTCCTTGGCCACCGGACAAATAGAGTATTGGATGAACCCTTCAAAGTAGTGGGCGCAGACAAAGAATAGCAAGATCACTGAAGACCTGAAAGCGGAAACAGACCAAAAACAGCGAAATCCGACAAGATGCAAGATCTGTGGTGGTCCATATTTGTTCTAGTCAGAAAGGATGACACCGAATGAGGTTTCAACCCGTGTCGTATCTGACGTTTTGGTTAAGCCTACCCATTGCGCTCTTCGCCGCAAATGGCGTGCATGCACAAGGCCTGCATGTTGAGTCAACGCCCTACCCAACGGTGACGGATGAACGGCTCGAGCACCCGGACGCCGCCGATTGGCTCATGTACCGGCGAACCTATGACGGCTCGGGATTCAGCCCGCTAAATCAGATCACGCCGAGCAACGTTCGCCGACTAACGCTGGCTTGGTTGGTGAGCACCGACCTCTTTGGCGCCCACGAAACGACCGCGATCGTCAATCACGGCCGGATGTTCATCACGACGCCTCAAAACAACATCATCGCGCTGGACGCCAAGACCGGAACCCAGCTATGGCGGTATGCCAGGAAGTACCCGGACGGCCTGTTCCAGCTCCATCCGACAAACCGCGGCGTCGCGCTCTACGGTGACTACGTCTATATGGCGACGACCGACTGCGCGCTCGTGGCTCTTGATGCCGCGACGGGCAAAGACATTTGGACCGTCCCGCTGGATGATTACAAGACGGGGTGCTACGCAACGCTGGCGCCGCTTGCGGTGCGCGGCAAAATCATCGTCGGCTACTCGGGTGGCGAGCTTGGCATTCGGGGCTCCGTGAGCGCCTTCGACGCGCTCACCGGAAAGCGCATCTGGAAAACCTACACGGTGCCTGCGCCCAACGAACCGGGCGGGGAAAGCTGGAAGGGCGAGACCTGCAAGCGAGGGGGCGGATCGACCTGGATTACCGGGGTCTACGATCCTTCGTTGAACACGACCTACTGGGGTACGGGGAATCCGGGCCCCTGGGTCGCTGACGACCGGCCCGGCGACAACCTCTACACGGACTCGACGCTCGCTCTCGACGCCGACACCGGCAAGATCAAGAGCTATCACCAGTACACGCCGCATGATTCGTTTGACTGGGATGAAGTCTCGGCGCCTCTCCTGATCGACACGGAGGTCGACGGGAAGCTCACCAAGACGGCCACACACGCGGGTCGGAACGGCTACCTTTGGATCTTGGATCGCGATGGCCTCAAGTTCCTGCACGCTTTCCCGTTCGCCAACAACAACGTCTTTACGTCAATTGACCCGAAGACCGGTCGTCCCACGGTCGACGAGTCCAAGCGACCGGGGGCGCACCAGGGGTCCGAGTTCTGCCCGAGCATTGGTGGCGGCAAAGACTGGCCGCCCGAGGCTTGGAGCCCGCAGACGAAACTCCTCTACATCCCGGCGAACAACAACGTCTGCGCGTATCTCCCAAAAGGTGAGGTCCCAGAGGCTGAGTCCAAGGGGTTTTATGTGGGGTACGACGTCGACAGCATCTTCGGATCGGTCCGCACCGGCGCTGGCGCCTCCGATCACCTGGGAGAACTTCAGGCCTGGGACCTAAACACCGGCAAGCGAGTTTGGCAGCACAATTTCAAGACGATCCTCTGGTCGCCCCTTCTGGTCACGGGCGGGGACATCCTCTTCGCAGGCGGGACTCCGGATCGCTTGTTCAGAGCGTTTAACGCCCGCACTGGTGACCAATTGTGGAGCTTCCCGCTGCCCTCTGGGGCAATCGGCGTTCCAACGTCATTTGAGGTCGATGGGGAACAATATATCGCAGTCACTACAGGCTGGGACCTTGACGCTCGAGGCCTTCAAAACGGCATCGACAAGATTCAGGGGACGAAGTACAACGTGCCTCAGGGAGGCACCATCTTGGTGTTCAAACTTCGCTAACGCCATAGGGGACTTATCAAGATGCTGAAAGCGATTCTGACGGTCTAGCGAAGTAGTGGATTTCAATGGACGAACACATTCCGGAGCAACTCATGCAAAACGACTTAGAAAAAAGAACCGGAGTACCGGCGCACCCTATCTCGCGCCGTAAGTTCATACTTGCGGCTGCCGCAACCGGTGGGGCCGGTATATTGTCCGCCGGTCTGGGCCCAATGAGTGCCCACGCGAGATTCGACAAGGCTGCGGAGTTCGTGATTCCCCCGGCGACAAATGATGTCACTCCATTCAAGGTCCACGTACCACAGGCAGCACTGGACGATCTTAAAAAGAGACTTGCCAATGCTCGCTGGCCGGACAAGGAACCGGTAACGGACTGGTCCCAGGGTGTGCCGCTGGCCAAAGCACAGGCCCTCGTTGAATACTGGCGCTCGCAATACGATTGGCGTCGTGTTGAGAAAACACTGAATGGGCTGCCACAGTTTCGTACACAGATTGACGGTCTCGGGATTTACTTCATTCACGTTCGATCGAAGCACGAGAAGGCCCTGCCAATCATACTGACGCATGGCTGGCCTGGGTCGATCATCGAGTTTATTCAGGTCGTTGGTCCTCTGGTGGACCCGACGGCCCACGGTGGTAAAGCCGATGAAGCCTTTCACGTCGTAATCCCCTCCCTCCCCGGCTTTGGCTTTTCGGACAAACCGACAGAACCGGGGTGGCGTCTTCCGCGCATTGCGAACGCCTGGGCAGCGCTGATGGCGCGCCTAGGTTATAGCCACTACGTCGCACAAGGCGGCGATTGGGGCGCTGGCGTAACGAGCTGGATGGCCAAGCAGCGGCCCGCGGGGCTTGCCGCCATTCATCTGAATCTTCCGATTCTCTTTCCGCCTCCACCACCGCCACCCGGCGGCTATACGGCCGCCGAACAGCCGGCACTTGCTCAACTCGGCAAGTATGCGAGCGACGGGTCCGCTTATGGCTTGCTCCAGGGAACCCGTCCCCAAACACTCGGGTACGGTCTTGCCGACTCACCGCATGGGCAAGCAATGTGGATCTACGAGAAGTTTCAAGCGTGGAGCGACAACAAGGGTGATCCTGCGGAGGCCATCTCTCTCGATCACATGTTGGATGACATCACGCTTTACTGGCTGACCGACACGGCTGCATCCTCTGCGCGTCTCTATCACGAGAGTTGGGCGAAAGATTTCTCTCGAATGCCCCTCGATTTGCCGGTTGCAGTCAGCATCTTCAAAGGCGACTTTTTCACACCGCCGAAGGTGTGGGGCGAGGAGACCTATTCGAAGCTCTTCTACTGGAACGAGGTTCCGAAGGGCGGTCACTTCGCCGCGCTTGAGCAGCCCGAGCTGTTCGTTGCCGAATTGCGTAAGTGTTTTTCACAGATGCGGTGATTGCGGAAACGAGTGACCAGATAGCCGCACGAATTTGAGTAGCTAACCCCGATTCAGAGAAAGGAACACACCTGATGCAACAATTTCCAAAAGTCGGTCTCGACGCTCTTTTGACGCCGGAGAATTGTGCCTTACTCCTCATTGACCACCAACCTTTCCAGTTGGCAAACGTAAACAGTCACGACCCCACAATCGTGATCAACAACGTCACAGCTCTCGCCAAAATCGCA
>Ga0210384_10000835_pt1 | contig 44853 bp, 27 predicted proteins | sample IncBWH2MmetaG_FD_160574 | JGI IMG/M metagenome (GOLD analysis project Ga0210384, IMG submission 160574) | Forest soil microbial communities from Barre Woods Harvard Forest LTER site, Petersham, Massachusetts, United States - Inc-BW-H-2-M | ecosystem: Environmental > Terrestrial > Soil >... | reverse complement strand
AAGTTGGGAGGCCCATTGCGTGCATCGAAATAAGGAGCCGGATAGTGATACTGGTCCAGACCCAGGTAGTAGCTGTATAAGCAGAAATAAATGTCGAGACGCCCGTCGCGGTCGTAGTCGGCTACGGCCGCGTGCGTGAAGGTCCCCTGCGGAGGCTGCCGAAACTGGAAGGCATCGCGTTTCAGTCGAAACGTTCCGTTCTCTTGGTTCAGGAACAGCAGGGGCCCGCCGCCACAAACCACCAACAGATCCTGGATCCCCTGGTTCCGAAAATCCGCGAATAGCGCCGAAGCCGTGCCATCCAGCACGCCTACACCGGCCTTCTCCGTCACATCCTCAAACGTTCCATCCCCCCGATTGTGATACAGGCGGTTCGGAAGTCCGGGGGGCTGACAGATGTACAGGTCATCCAGTCCGTCGTTGTCGATGTCTCCCACCGCCAAACCGTTGTTGCCGTAGATGTCGATGCCCGAGGCCCCGTCCAAAACGGTGCGCCAATAATCAACTCCGTGCAGCAGCTGCTGTTTGTAAGATTCGGCTTGGCCAAGCGCTTGCGAAGTAATATCCAAGAATACAGGCCCCTGCGCCCGGCTGAAGGTTTCCTGGGTCGCCTCCCAGCGGCGAACTTGCCATCCGTTTCGGGCATCGCGCGACCACTGCGTCAGCCATTGTCCGACGCGCTGCTCGCGCGTTGCGTCTGTTCCCGTTCCGACCAGGTCATAGCGAATCTCCACGCGCACCAGCGGCGAAGAGCCGGCCATTTCCTCGATCCTGGTAATCTGGAATTCAGCCGTGTCCAAACGCGGCATCGAGGCCAGGTATCTCTCCATCTCCTCGAGAAAGCGCTCGCGGCCCAAGACGACGTCGGTTCGAAAGCTTTTTCGAAAAACGTCAATTCCATTCCCGGAGCGAAGGCTCGTTTGCTGACCGGGAACCAGCGAGCACGCTTCGAGCGAAGCGTCCAGAAATCTCCCCAGGACGCGGGAAGCCGGTGGACTTGCCTTGAGGCCGCGGCTCCATTCCTCGAGAAGACGCAGGATTTCAAATGCGTACTTCTCCGTGACGAACGCATCCGTGCCGGGAGCGACTTTCTGTAGGACATCATCGAGAGGGGAGTTCGTCGGATAGTGTGGCTTTACACGAAGATCATCAAATTCGAGAGAAGGGTTACCTTCGAAGGGAGTCTCTCCGAGTAAGCATCGGAACGCGCGCGCCTGGAGAGGCGCTGGCAAAAAGAGGATCGGCGCCCAGCGCATCCTCCCGAGGAAGGCGCGCCGTGAAAAAGGCTGGTCTAAGTCTACTCGGCGCGCCATTCTTGAATGTCCCCGCCGCGATCATTCGGCCTCGGCATGCTAGCATCGTGGCGAAGCTGTTCGAAAGATTAACCTGCCTGCTCCGAATTTGCAGCTATCCCAGCCGGCAAATTGGGTCGTGCGACGCCGAAAGTGCCTGGCGCTGGATTAGGGCTTTTCCGAGGGAGCCGGCCCTGAAGAATCTCGCAAAATAAGTTCGGCGGGAATCTCGTATTCCCGCCCCTGCGGATTGGCGGAGCAGGAAAGTTCATGCAGCGCGTTGGCCGCCATCTCGCCCAGCATATCCCGATGGATATCCACAGTGGTCAGCGAAGGATTGCTATATTCGGCCAAGCGCGTGTTGTCGAATCCCGTGACAGATATATCTTCCGGCACGCGGCAGCCCCCTCTGAGTAAGCCCTTCATGACGCCTACGGCGGTAAGATCGTTTACCGACATCACCGCAGTAGGCCTCGGCGATAGTTTCGCTATACTTAGGCCCGCCGCCAAGCCGCCTTCGAAGCGCAAGTCTCCGTGTACGATCGGTCCTGGTTCGAGTCCCACGTTCCGCATGCATTTTTCGTAGGCTTGCAGCCGGGCAAGGTTGGATTTGAGCTTTGGCCGCCCGGCGATGAAAGCAATGCGTCGGTGACCGCATTTATATAGATATTCGACGATTTGCTTGATTCCCGAGAAGTAGTCGATTCGCAGCTTGCTGACATAGCCGCGAACGGGGGCGAGGTCCAGGAAGGTAACGGCGATCCTTCTGCGCTCAAATTCGAGAATGAGCCGGGAACTGATCTCCGACGTCATGATGGCCACGCCACGCACGTTGTGCTCCATCATGCGCTCGGCGGCCTCGCGCGTTCTCCGCGGATCGTAATTCGTGTCACTTAGAATCGCATCGTAACCGAGCTGGCGCGCGCGCGTTTCGAAGCTCTTGATCACTTCCGGGAAGAAAGGGTTCACAATGTCGGACACAATAATCCCCAGCGTGCGGCTGTCGCGCGAAGCCAGGTGTCGTGCATGAACGTTCGGAAAATAGCCGAGGCGCTTGACCGTCAAGAGCACCAAGCGGTTTGTGCGCGGGCCCACTTTGCCGGTCTTGTTCAAGACGTTGGAAACCGTCGCCGTGGACACACCCGCAGCCTTGGCCACGTCGCGAATGGTTAGCCCCATAGTGCCCGCATCAGCTGTCCTCGACCAAACTCCCAGGCCAGACAACAACCTCGACCAGCAGAAATCTCACATGCTTCCCGAGTATAAATCAAAAATAGTTCTTGACAGCATGCAAAATAGCGTGATATCAGCCAGGTTAAGCGGTTAATGCTTTGGGGTCGCTTAGTTGGGGTTGAGAGGTTTGCTTCCATTCCTGTGCTTTGGGTTTGTCCAATTAACTGACCTTTGTGGTGTGTGGCAGCGGTTTCTGTGGCCTGCTGGGTTCCGTCCGAGGATGGAGCCAGCGGCCTGCCAGGGCAATGCAGGAGGCCGTAGACCGGCGGCTTTCCTCGGGGGATGGCCCGCGCCCGTGGTGACGGTGTTAATTCCAGGCACTTGTGCTCGTGCCCAGGAGGAAATTCATGAAACGAATGACAGTTTCTAGCGTAATCCGCCGAAGCTGGCCGGCGATGACCGGCGCACTGCTGTTTGCCCTGTTGGGTGTGACGCCCCTCCGCGCTCAGGTGGATGCTGGCGCTATCTTGGGGACCGTTACCGACGCCTCCGGTTCGGCCGTCCACGGCGCCACGGTGACCCTTACCAACGAAGGGACGAATGCCTCTCTCTCCACTGTTACGGGAAACGACGGCGGGTACAAATTCACCCCAGTGAAAATCGGAAGTTACAAGCTCGGTGTGACCTTCCAGGGTTTCGAGACGATCGTGCGGCCGCATGTTACCGTTAACGTCGGTGAAAGCGTTGTCTCGGACTTCTCCCTCAAGCCTGGCAATGTCACAACAACGGTCGAGGTCACTGCCGTTGCTCCCGTGCTGCAGTCCCAGGATGCCTCCGTAGGCCAGGTGATCGATTCGCGCAGCGTCAATGATCTGCCCCTCAACGGACGGAATTTTACCTTCCTGGCCCAGCTTTCTGCCGGCGTCAACACGCCGCAAGCTGATACGCGCGGCAACGCGGCTACCGGCGCCTTCTCAGCCAATGGTCTTCGCCCGGCGCAGAACAATTATCTGCTCGACGGCATTGACAACAATTCGGACACCGTGGACTTCCTCAACGGCACCAACTTCGTCGTCCTTCCTCCGGTAGACGCCGTCGAAGAATTCAAAGTGCAAACCTCGGACTTTAGCGCCGAGTTCGGCCGATCCGGCGCCGCCGTACTCAATGCCACCATCAAGTCGGGCACCAACGAATTCCACGGCGACGTGTGGGAGTTTTTCCGGAATGACAAGCTCGATGCCGCCGACTTTTTTGAAAACGCGCATCAGGTTCCCAAGGGTGAACTCCGGCAGAATCAGTTCGGCTTCACCGCCGGTGGACCTCTCTACATCCCGAAACTATTTAACGGCAAAAACAAAGTATTTCTCTTTGGCGACTATGAAGGGTTTCGCCGGGTTCAGGGAACGATTCTGTCTGGCTCGGTTCCGAGCGTGGCAGAGCGCACGAGCGGTTACACCAACTTCCAGGATCTCATCGCCGCCCAATCGGGCACGGTTACCGACGCTTTGGGGCGTACCATGCCGCTCGGTACCATTTTGGATCCGGCGACCACGCGTCAGACTTCTCCCGGAGTGTATGTTCGCGATCCTTTTGGTACCTGCGGCCCTGCAACAACAAATTTTACGGTCGCGACTTGCGGCCTTAACATCATCCCCGCCGGCCGCCTGGATCCAAACGCCATCAAGCTGCTAAACCTGTACCCCAATCCCACGACGAATGCGGCGGGTTCGCTTTTCTCCAACTACGCCAATTCGCCAAAGCTGTTTGAGCACTCCAATGCGTTCGATACGCGGATGGACATCAACTTTAACGAGAAAAACCAGTTGTTCTACCGATTCACTTTGAAAGACGATCCGCAGTTCATTCCGGGCATCTTCGGAGGCGTGGCGGATGGCGGTGGTTTCCAACAGGGGACGCAGACGGCTATCGCGGAGCAGAGCGCCCTTGGCTACACCCACACCTTTTCTCCGAGCCTGATTAACGAGGTTCGTGCCGGGTTGAATTATCTCCGCACGTCACGCTATTCGCCTTCCGCCAATGATTTGACTAACATTCCCGGGAACTTCGGCATTCAGGGTATCCCTCAGCAGTCCCTGAATGGTGGACTCCCGGCCTTTGGTATCAACGGGCTGTCCACGCTGGGCAGCAACGCTTTTCTTCCTTCGGACGAGGTCACCTCCACCTTTCAGCTGACCGACAGCGTTACAAAGATTTACGGCAAGCACACTTTCAAAATGGGTTTTGAGTGGCAGCACGTCAAGTTCTCCACGCTGCAGCCACCCTGGTCGCGCGGTGAGTTCGACTACAACGGCGACTACACCGAAATCCCCACGGTTGACAGTGGCAACACCGGCCGGGCGGACTTTTTGCTGACTCCCACCGCGAATACCACTCCAGGTTGTACAATTCCGGCGAATTGTCCAGGCTTTGTCGGCGGCTCGAGCGAGGTCTTCGTCTCCAACATTTCGCTTACGGACAACGGCAAGAACTACTACGGCGGTTACGTCAACGATGACTGGAAGGTGACGCCCAAGCTAACCGTGAACCTCGGCGTTCGCTATGACTTCTTCGGGCTGGTTCTCGAGCACCACGCTAACCAGGCAAATTTCGTTCCCGCGGGTCCCCCAACCGGTGGTCCCCTCTACATTATCCCGGTGGGAGCAAACGCCAACAACGTATCCACCGGTTGCCCATTGTGCTTCACAAACTTGTTGGCTAAGGATGGCATCGGACTCAGTGTCACCAACGCCTACGGCAAGGGACTCGGGAATTCGCAGAAGAATAATTTTGCCCCTCGTATTGGGATCGCCTATCAATTCACGCCCAAGTTGGTCGTTCGCAGCGGTTTTGGTATCTTTTACAACGGATTTGAAAACCGCGGGTTTTCGCCGAACCTTGGTGAGAACTATCCCTTCCAGTTCAATTTCTCGTTCGGCTCTCCCAACGACGTGACGCCCATTAGTGCGAACACGCCTTTTGCCGGGTGCCCAACCGCAGGTCCGGGCGGAACTGCCACCTTTGAAGCAGGATTTTCTTGCACTCCGCTCAGTCCGCTCCTGGTCACTAACGCCCAGGGCTTGGGATTGCGGGGCATTCAGTTTAACTACGACACTCCGTACACGATGGGTGCCAATCTCACAGTCCAATACCAATTGACGCCTTCGCTGTCCGTGCAAGCTGGCTATGTGACTTCCCTGGCTCGGCACTTGGAGTCGTTCCCAGGCTCCAACAGCCCTACTTCCATCGCGGCAAGAAGTACGCCTGAAAAGAATCTCGTGCCATTTCCAGATTTCGGATTCAACAACAGCTATGCGGCAACAGCCGGGATGAGCGCGTACCATTCCCTACAAACCAAAGTCGAGAAGCGGTTTGCGGATGGACTCAACTTCCTGTTCACCTATACCTGGTCCAAGACAATGTCCGACGCCGGCGACTTGCTGAACGGGGGAAGCGTGGCAGGCTACCGCGCCCCAAATGTTCCTGGTCTAGGCATGGCTTTTGACTATGGCTTGGCGGATTTCGACGTTCGGAACGTCTTCCATTTTAGCGGCAGCTATGAACTTCCGTTCGGAAAAGGCAAGCACTTCATGTCCGATGCCGCCGGAATCCAGGACAAGGTGATCGGAGGCTGGAGCCTCAACTGGAGCACCACGCTCCAAGGCGGTCAGCCGATCAGCCTCAGCTGCCCAAGCGGTACGGCCTCGAACCTCAACTGCGGTGCTCTCTTTACCGGACAGCCCTTGGATCTAGGACTGCATACCGACAAGAATGGGCTCATAAATTGGTTTGGGAACCCTGGAGCTTTCGTTCAGCCTTGTGTGCTAGGTGCCGGCGGTGTCCCTGAGGCGGGTACTCCCGCTGGATGCACTCCTTTGACGGGGGCTGCCGCTCTCGGCGGCGTCACACAGGTTCCAGGACCGGGATTCCACCGGCTGGACTTCTCCGTTTTTAAAGTGATTCCGATCAAAGAGCGGTTCCAAGTGCAGTTCCGCGCCGAGATCTTCAATATTTTCAACCACCCGAACTTCAACGCTCCTAACTTCGGAGGCAATGGCGTTGTCGCGATTTCCAACTCCGGTAACTACAACAGTTCAACGTTCGGTGAAATCGGATCCACACGCGATGATCCTTACGATCCGCGCCAGATCCAGTTCGCTTTAAAGTTGGTTTTCTAACGCAGCTCCACACCCTCCCCGTAGAGCGCTCGTCGAGGGCGCTCTACGGGGTGCTTTTTGTGCTCGATCTTTTCCGGTCTAATCGTGCGGTGATAACCTAGGAACGCCGTGCTCATCATCCGCCGTTCCATCAACGCTATTCTTTTCATTCTGTTGGCATGCGTGTCCGCGGTGTGGGTTCGCGCCAACCAGGACCAGCGTCTCGATCACGAATTCCAGGCGGCCGTGGCTCAATATGACGCTGGGAAATTTGCCGAAGCCGCAGCAAAGCTAGAGGACTTGGTCCGTCGGGTTCCGGAAAACTTTGAAGTTCACGAACTTCTGGGCATGGTTTACTCCGCACAGTCTCGGGACTCTACCGCCAACTCCCACTTTGAGAAGGCGGTTCGGCTGAACCCAACTTCCGCCCCGGCACGGAGCAATCTCGCCGCCAACCTTGTCCGCTTGGGAAAGCTCGACCGCGCCGGAGAACAGTTCAAGAAAGCGGCCGAGCTCGAGCCGCAAAACTTTGACACCAATCACAACCTCGCGGAGTTCTACGTCCAATCCAGGAGGATCGCCGATGCCGTGCCGTATCTTGAGCGCGCCCAGCGGATCGAGCCGTCCTCCTACGACAATGGCTACGATCTGTCGCTGGCCTACCTGCTCTCCGGTCGTTTTGCCGACGCTCGCAAACAAATCCAGCTGCTTCTGCGGCTTAAGAACACCGCCGAACTGCACAACCTGCTCGGCGAGGTGGAAGAAAAAGACGGGAACTTCGTCGAGGCCGCCAACGAGTACGAAATCGCCGCCCACGCCGATCCCAGCGAGAGCAACCTCTTCGATTGGGGCAGCGAACTCCTTGTTCACCGCACGCTCGGCCCAGCTATACAAGTCTTCCAGGATGCTGCCCAGCGCTATCCCGTTTCGTCCCGTCTGGCGATCGGTCTCGGGATGGCTCTCTACGCGCACGGCAATTACGACGAAGCCGTCAAATCGTTGCTCCGGGCGGCTGATCTGAACCCTTCCGATCCGAGCTGTTACCTTTTTCTGTCCAGGGCCTATGACAGTTCACCGGGCCAGGCCGAAGACGTCATCCAGCGATTCCGCCGGTTCTCTGAACTTCAGCCGCGGAATGCCCAAGCCCTCTACTACTACGCGATGAGTTTGTGGAAAGGCAAGCGGGTTCAAGATCCCAGCCTGGACCTGCGTCACATTGAGACTCTGCTCAAGAATTCTCTCGATCTCGACCCCCAGCTTGCCGAGGCGCACCTGCAATTGGGCAATCTCTACTCCGACCAGAGTAAGTATTCCGAGGCCATTCCGGAATATGTGCGGGCGCTCGAGCTGAACGCCGATCTTGCCGACGCCCACTACCGTTTGGGGCAGGCCTACGTTCGCACTGGACAAAAAGAGTCGGCCCAGGAGCAACTCCAGGTTTATCAGAAAATTCGCGAACATCACCTGGAGGATCTTGAAAAACAAAGGGCGGAGATCCGTCAATTTGTCTATGGTGCGAAGGACAGCCCGTCCGCTAAGCCCTGATTATCCTGTAGGCTACGATTCAGGGTTGGGGGGATGTGAATTTATACTGCTAATTTATTAACCGGATGGTTAGATACACTGGCGTGGAGGCGAGAAGCGGTACGAACATGGGAGATAAAATTGGATGGCGTCGAGGCTGCTTCGGCGGCTTCGAGGCCATGCTTGACTTCGCTTGAGGTGCGGCGTAGTTTACGCTAAGCATTGCGTTTCCAATGACCTACCATTCTTCATTACGGTCTAGAACGGGGCGGAATTCGGTTGGTGTCTCAGACCTTACATTAGGCGCTCTGGCCTCGGACCCCCGGGATCTTGCCAGGCAATTGAGCTTTACCCGTCGTGAGTTCTTGCGCCGTGCCGCCGGTCTCACCTTGGGTGGCGCACTGTTCGGCTCCGGACTGCTTGCCCGAGCCGGAATACCGCAAAAGAAGAGAAAGGTTGTGGTCATCACCTTCGGCGGCGGCGCGCGCGATCAAGAGACGTTTGCGCCCGAAGGTCAGGAAAATATTCCCCACTTGATGGGCGAATTGATTCCGCAATCCACGTTTTTCACGCAGGTTGTAAATCGCGGCATCCTCGGCCACTATGTTGCCACCGCCAGCTTGGCCACCGGCGTCTATGAAACCATCAACAACTTTTCATCTCTACCCCCGGAACATCCGACGGTGTTCGAGTATTTTCGCAAGGATTTAAAACGCCCTTCCTCGGACGCGTGGGTGGTTGCACCCAGCAACGGTTTCAATCGCATCGGTGAGAGCAGTCACCGCTCCTACGGCCCAGGCTTGGGTGCCCGAGTGATTTTGCCCAAGCATCTGTTAACCGCGGCCACCTCCGGCGGAGGAGCGGATTACGAACATTTGTTGCGCGACAACTACGAGACACCGTTTTACACGCCGGAACTCGGCGGAAACGAGTTCGCATTGCAACAGTTGGAAATGCTTTTGAAGCTGTCCGTGGACGACTTCAAGAAGCATGCGCGGACGTTGTCGAGTCCCGATGAACTTTCCGTGTACATCGCTCGTCAGCTGATGCGGCAACTCGCCCCCAGCCTTTTGTGGATCACCATGCACGACATCGACATCGCGCATGCCGGCGCATATTCGCTGTATATCGACGGCATCCGCCGCACCGATCGGCTTTGCGCCGACCTCTGGAAAACGATCGAGAGCGAGCCGGAATACGCGGGCAATACCACCGTCTTCATCTTGCCGGACTTTGGCCGCGACTCCGACGACGATTCCGGCGGCAACGGATTTCAGCATCACCGCACCGGCGATGCGCTCTCTCGCACCACCTGGATGATGGTCTTGGGCGCCGGCGTTCGCGAAGGGGTGGTGATCGACCGCGCGCTGGAGTCCACCGATCTTGTGCCGTCGATCGGATCGATCCTCGGATTTTCCCCGTCTCTCGCACAGGGTAAACCCCTCGTTGAACTTGCGTAATCCTATGCCTCCCGTCAAGCTCAAACCCGAGCAATTCAGCGGCTATCCACCGGAAGCACGAAAACTTGTCACGAACGATCTCGCTGCGCTCGAGCGCCTGCCATTGAGTTTTCTGCCAAGCCTATTGCGCGAGGCCATCGATTACGATTTCAAGTTTCCCGCGGAGCGCAAAGCGCTCGAGAGGGAACTTCGAAATCTGAACTCGCTTTCTGCGGAACAGGTCAAGGATTGGTTTCAAGGATTCGCTCAAATCCAACTTTCCTCGCAGCTCGAGCAGCTCGATTGGGTAAACTCGCCGGCGCAGTTTGTCGAGCAGCTCTCGGCATATCTTTGGACGACCCACCAAGTGGATGCCTTTCGCTTGGCGGCGCTCGCCTATGCGGAACGTTTGCGTGCAGCGCTGCCACCCGAGCGTCCCGCGATTCCGAGGCTGGGGATTACGGTTATCGGCCAGGGCGTCACCGCACCACAAGAGCCGTTGTTCCGCAAGCTGCGTCCGCATGGGGTGTACTTCAGCCACATCAAGCCGGAAAATGGGTTGAAGCAGCTTCTAGATGCGGCGGCGGCTCGAGCCAAGGCGCATCCCGTTGCACACGGCCACTGGTACATTGACGGCGGGCAAGAAGCCGCTCATGACGCCGCGCTCACCTGCGTTTCCTACCATGCCCTGGGGCCAGCGCGGGCGGCCTTGTCAAACAGAATACGCTTGGAGATTGAACGGCCAGGCATGGGACCGGAGACGCTGCGCACGCTACTGGCGCAGCTGCGTCCGGCGGATCTTGGTATGGGTCGGGAGGCGGAGGGGGGCCCGGACGGCACCGCGGCCAAATTAGGGGATGCAGTTCTGGATCGCTTTCAGGCCAAGCTGCTGACTGAGGGCTCGGGCACGCAGGTCTTCAGCACGACTTTCGCACAATGGGCGGCACGCGAGGCGCTCCGGCGTGCCCAGCCGCTTACCCTGCTGGTCCGTTTCGCCCCGCGGCAACGACAGAAGCCGATGAACGAGATGCTTTCCGGTGGCGACAGTCATGTCGAGCTCGATCCCCTCGGTTCGCTGACCGATGCGGATAACGGTGCCTATTACAACTGGCTGAATCAGCAACGGTTACCGGGTGCCGAACAATCTTCGTTCCTGGTGTGGTTCGAGAATCACGGCGAGGCTGTGGCCATTGGCCCCTCCACGCCGCGCGGAACCGAATCAACCACGGCAACGGACCTTGAAACACTGCTTTCGTGGATGGCCTGAAGTCAAGAAATCGTGTGCAAGAGATAAGAATGTGTAAGAATTGGCGGCGACTCATGGTTAACCGTCTCACTCGACAAAATGACGGATGCGTTGGAAGGGAAAAGGAGCCGGCCCACGAAGGCCCGCAGTCGGCGTTCTCCGGCACACTTTGCGTGAACTGCTATGACTAAACAACTATCGCGGCGCACGATGCTGAAGACCGCTGTCTCGGGCGTGACTATGGCTTCCATGCCCTCGATGTCCTGGCCCAATCAGAACGCACCGATCCCGCGCAAAGGCCAAATCAAGCAATCGGTTTCCCGTTGGTGTTACCAGAAGATTCCGCTCGACGACCTTTGCGCTTACGCGGCGCAGATTGGTTTGAAGGCCGTCGATCTGCTGAAGCCGGATGAATACGAAGTGCCCGGGAAGCATGGCTTGCTTTGCAGCATGGGCTATGCCGACGGCGGCGAGATTGCCAGCGCCCTGAACCGCGTCGAAAACCACGCAAAGATCGAGGAAGGTTTTCGCAAATACATCCCACTGGCGGCCAAGGCCGGCGTGCCGAACGTGATTACATTTTCCGGAAACCGCGCGGGCATGTCCGACGAAGAGGGCGCCAAAAACACGATCGCAGGGCTCAACCGCGTGAAAAAGATTGCCGAGGACCACGGCGTCACGATCTGCCTGGAACTCCTCAACAGCAAAGTCAACCACAAAGATTATATGTGCGACCACACCGATTGGGGAGTACGAGTGGTGCAAGCGGTGAACTCGCCGCGCGTCAAGCTGCTGTATGACATCTACCACATGCAGATCATGGAAGGAGACCTGGTTCGCACCATCCAGCAGAACATCCAGTGGCTTGGTCACTTCCACACCGGTGGCGTTCCCGGCCGGCATGAGCTCGACGGCACGCAAGAAGTGCAATGGGATGGAGTGATGCGTGGAATCGCGGCCGCCGGCTTCCAAGGCTACGTGGCGCACGAGTTCGTGCCCGCACGAGACCCCTTGACCTCACTGCGGCAAGCAGTGGATTTGTGTGATGTTTAACGGTGACGACGCCAAGGACATTTCTTCGCGTAATCGACTAAACGGGGCGGCTTACTTTCTGGAAATCGAGGCCAGCGGCCTAGCTTTCACCTGTGCACGATCAGCCGATTCTTTCGCGAGTAGCGGATCAATTCTTGGCGACCGAAGATGGGTAGTCCTGCCAGATGTATTGAAGGGCCTCGGAAAGCGTTTGTTGTTTCACCGCTCGGTCAACGTGTCCGGCGTTGCGGGCAAATACGAACTGGTAATGATAGCCTTTGGCGGCGAGTACGTTAGCCATCTGCTCGTTTGCGAGAACCCAATCGTGCATATTGTCGCGCATCACGTTCGGATTTAGGAGATCCCGGTCACCAACTTCCATCCAGATTCGAATCGGCTTGGCCGGGCTGTCCGGGATGAGATGCTCGTGAAACTCCCAGGCCCCGTGCGGCGTTTGCGGATTGTACGGCCATTGCTGGTTTACGAATGTTCCGGAATAAGTGAGAACGCGGTGATAGAGCTCGGGGTGATACCAAGCCATGATCAACGCGCAAGAGCCTCCTGAGCTGCCACCCATGGTTGCCCTGCCGTCCGGATCCTTAGTGAGTTTCACGTGAGCTTGGGTTTCGACCACAGGCAAAACTTCGTTTTCCACAAACTCGGCATAGACTCCGGACATTGTGTCGTACTCAAGACCACGTTCACTGCCCTGCGCGTCGCCACCTCCGTTGCTGATCGAAATGGCAATCATCACCGGGGCCTTATGTTGGGCAATCAAGGAGTCCAGAATGGAAAACAGCAACCCGTCAGGCCCGTCCGCCCCGACGATGAAAGGCGCGATGCTGCCGGGCACGTACTGTTTGGGGACATAGACAGTCACCCTCCGCGTGTACGGAGCGGGATGGCTTGTAGTCACTACGAGCTTTGCGGGGTTGGCAGGATCGATAGTTCCGAAGGTGTTGGGGGCACGTGCAATGCCTGGATAGATCTTGCTGGCTGACGAGTTCAGGATGAACTCCATCACCGTTCCCCTGGGTATACCGTCTTGGACAGACATCTCGGCAGGAACATCGGAGCTAGGGCTGATGATGAAATTACCGTCCGCATTCGCAGGAGGGTTTGATCCCTCGGGCAATTCCTTGGCCGTGACATAACCGGGACTGTTGGGACTGCGTGTTGGCGGCGCCGGGCGTTCCGTGTGTTGAGCTGACGGAGGAGACTGTCCGGAGACTGGAGTGAGAACCGCGATTAGGCTAAGCAGAACTGGGATGCCCAGAGAGCGCGGGACCAGAGTCATGTGGTCATTTTGCAGTATTCCGAACTTCAGGGAAAAACTGGTTTTGAGTTCCGTGTCGGGAGCCATCGGTCTCGTCTCATGGTGCCAGTCGCGGACAGCGAGGTAGCTAAAGAATTACTTCTTCTCGAACTATGGTTGGCACGCGTCGCCGGGAGAATCGCCGGCAGTTTTCGCGGTGCCCACACTTGCTAGCGGCAGCCGAGCGACCTTGTATTTTTCAAGCGTGGCGTTTACCGCCGGGAGCGCGTGCGTCTGCAACGCACGCCATTCCATTAGTCTCTTTGTAAGTGCACTGCACGATTCCTCGATCGCCGATAGCGCGACGTCGGACGGACCCGCGTCGCCGCTTTCGACCATGAACGCCACGCGTGCCAGATCGCGATTGATCGGCCCGATCCCCGGTGACGCGGGCGTGCCGATCTGGATCGCGTCGACTTGCACCTCGAAATTTTTAATCGTGTCCGCCGCATCTTTCGTTTGCGCGTTGGATTCGAGGTTCTTCTTGTGCTCCGAAAGCTCCTTGCGCAGCGGGACTATCTCACCGAATGCATCATAGCTCGATTTCAATCCCGCGCCGACCTTCAGGGCTGCTTCGAATTGCTGGTCGAGGTCCGCTTGCGAAACGTGGACACGCGGATCGAGGGTGATCAAAAGCAGCCGCTCAGATTTCTGGTCGCCGACCGTGAGCACCACGTGGTATTCGCCGGGAACCGCGAGGGGTCCAAGGGTCTGCTCGCGTGGCGTTTTTCCAACGATGGCGTTTGCTGTAAGCGTGTATTCCACATAGTCGAGGGTGTTCCCATAGTAGCTGTATTGCAGCGTCGGAGGCGGGTCGTAGTGCAGGTCCCACACGAAGCGGTTGAGCCCGGCATTTTTTGGAATGCCAGCAAGCGGAGCAAACCAATAATCGGGAACGTTCTTGATGGTTTTGTCCGGCGGGGGCGGGTCGCTCGAAAAACGGCGGACCAGTCTTCCCGTGGCGTCATGGATTTCCAGCGCGATCGCCGACGAAGGCGCCGAATGCAAATAATAATAAAGCATCGCGCCGTCTGGAGGATTCTGTCCCGCGGGAACTTCCGGAGGCAGAGGAGTCTCTTGGTCGTTGTCCCAACGCACGCGAACCGCAGTGGCGGGCACCAGGAGATAGGCAGGCGAGGCCGCGATTTGGGCGCTGGCTTGGCGCAGCGGAGAGAGATCGTCGAGCACCCAAAGAGCGCGTCCGTAGGTGGCGACCACGAGATCGTTGTCGTGCACTGCCAAATCGCGCATGTCCGAGGTGGGAAGATTCAGTTCCAGCGATTGCCAGTGATCGCCGTCGTCAAAGGAGACGTACACGGCATTTTGCGTGCCGGCATAAAGAAGTCCTTTGCGCTGGGGATCTTCACGTACCACGCGCGCGAGCCAGCCGGGCTCGAGCCCTTCCGTAATTGTCTGCCAGGACTTCCCGCCGTCGCGCGTGCGATACATATACGGCGTCGCATCGCGAAAATTAATCGCGGCAACATAAGCGGCGTTCGTATCAAAGTGCGAGGGCTCAATGATGCTCACCATGGTGTCCGGTTTAAGATCGGGCGGTGAAACGTTCTGCCACGTCAAGCCGGCGTCTTGCGTTGTTTGGATGATGCCGTTGCCCGTGCCGGCCCAGAGCATCGCGGGAGCTATGGGTGAAGGCGCGAGCGCGGTGAGCGCCATGCGCCCCCGAGGAGCTTGTTCGAGCGCAGCTTCCTTTTTATCCTCGCCGGATGCAAAACCCGTGGATTCATCTTCCAACTCGTGTCCACCAGTAGTGCCGCCCACCCTCGTTGGCGCGCCCGTGCGCGCCGTGAGGTCGGGACTGATACGCTGCCAGGTATCGCCGTTATTGGTCGTCTTCATCGCGTATTGCGTGCCAAAATAAAGCGTGCGTGGGTTCTGCGGCGAGAAAACCAGCGGTGGCATCATCGCGGTGCGGTCCTGGTTGCCGCGAACGAAGACGTGGGCAATTTGTCCCGTCGTTTTGTCGAAGCGCACCACGCTGCCGTACCAACCGCCGGAGTAGACAATATTCCTGTTTAGCGGGTCTGGCGCGATGTAGGAGAACTCAAACCCGCCAATCGAAAACCAATCGCGGAAGCGGATCTCGCCGTAATCGCTGCGACTGGGCACCGCAGCGGTGCCGCTATCCTGTTGCGCCGCGTAGGCCACGTACGGAAATTGATTGTCGGTAATGATGTGATAGAACTGCCCGGTGGATTGGTTGTACCACGAACTCCAGCTCTTCCCACCGTCGACGCTGATGGTTGCGCCCTGATCGACGCCGAGAATCATGCGGTTGGTATTCTGCGGATCGATCCACAGCACGTGATAGTCGTCGCCGCCGGGTGCGCCTTTAAAAGCTGCGAAGGTCTGGCCGCCGTCGGTCGAGCGATAGGTGCAAGTCTGCATCACGAACACGAGGTCGGGGTTGCGCGGATCAACGAACGTGCGGCTGAAGTAACTGTTGCCGACGAGGCGCGGGTCGCTGGTGATTTTGCGCCAGGTGTCGCCGGCATCGTCGGTACGAAAAAGACCCAGCCCGGTGATCGCGTACACCCGACGGCCGCGGGTGCCCGGAGCGACGGCCAGTCCGATCCGATCGAGCGGCTCGGAGGGTAGGCCCGTGCCGGCGACTTGGTTCCAGGTGGATCCTTCATCCATCGATTTATAGATCCATCCGTCTTGCTTGGTGCTATCGCCTGGACTAGAAAGGGGGTCGCGTGGATGCCACATCGCGGCAAAAATTTCTCGCGGATTCCCGGGGTCCGAATTCATATCGGCAATTCCGTCGAGTTCGTCTTTTGCAAGTGTGCGCGTCCACGTCTTGCCGCCGTCAGTGGATTTAAAAACCCCGCGTTCCGCGGGTTCGGCAGAGCCGGCGATCCCGGCATGAACGAGAGCGCCGACGATCACGATATCGGGGTTGCGTGGATCCACCACGATAGAGCTAATGTACTGCGTCTTCGCAAGTCCAACGTGCATCCACGTAGCGCCAGCATCGGTACTCTTGTACACACCGTTACCGCGTGTCTGCTCGCCGGTTCCCACGTAAATAATGTTGGGATTGGAGGGCGCCAGGGCCACGGCACCGATGGACGCGACGTGCCGATCATCGAAGATTGGATTCCAAACGCGTCCGCCATCGGTGGTCTTCCAAACGCCGCCTCCAGGGGTTCCCATGTAATAGACCGCGGGATCGCCGGGAATTCCAGCGACGGCGGTGACACGGCCAGCACGATAGGGACCGATCAGACGCCAGCGCATCGCAGAATACAGGCTCGGGTCAACGGTCTGCGAATGGTGTTGCGCGAACGAAGACGCGTTCGAGAATTGGGCAATGACGACGAGTGCGAACGATATCAGACAGCGTCGTGCAGCGGTCACACTGACCTCCAGCGAAACGCAAGAGTCTATCACTGTCAGCGGCGGTTAATTTGATCGGAATTCTCGATTTAGACCAGCAAGAGTCGCGGGTTTGTTATCGCATTCCCTCTTCGCTACTTCAGCGTGAAATTTCCCTGCAATTCAATCCTCGCCGAGGAGCCGCCTACCAGGATCGCAAAATCACCTGGCTCGGCCTTCCAGTCACTTTTGGAAATGTCGTAATAAGCGAAGGCACGCCGATCGAGGCTGAAGGTTGCGCGTTTTGTTTCGCCGGGCTTGAGTTGGACTTTCGCAAAGCCCTTCAGTTCCTTAACCGGACGCGGCACGACGGGATGGGAATCTCCCACGTATAGTTCGGCGATCTCGGAGCCTTCACGCGAACCAGTGTTTTTTACTGTGAAAGTGATTGTGACCAGAGCGCTTGCGTTCCCCACTGCGGGCGAGATCCGCAGGCCGCCGTATTCAAATGTAGTGTAGGAGAGACCGAATCCAAAGGGAAAGAGTGGTTTCACCACAGAGCGATCGTAGTGACGATAGCCTAGAAAAATTCCTTCAGAATAGGTAACTCGTTTCTCGCCGCTCTTCGGATAGTAACTATTGAAAGTGGGATTGTCTTCCCAGCGGCGTTCGAAGGAAGCGGGGAGCTTTCCGGAAGGACTGTAATCACCGAAGAGAATTTGCGCCAGTGCAGTACCGCCCTCCTGTCCGGGATACCACGCGTGAAGCAACACAGGAACCTTATCGATCCAGCGCGTCATGTCCACATTTCCGCCGGCGGTGAGAACTACCACGACATTCTTGTTCACATCTACGATTTGCTGTATGAAAGAATCCTGGCCGCCAGGCAAACGAAACGTGCGGTCGCCTCCTTCACTCTCCGAAGTTGGATCGAAACCCATACAGAGAATCACGGCATCTGCCTTCGCGGCCAAGGCTTTGGTCTCTTTCCCCAAAGCCGTTGATGCGGCAGCAACACCAAAGCGGGCGGTGGCCGTGCCGACGCCTTCGAAATACTCCAGTCGAATCTTGTATGCCTTACCTGCCTCTAGATGGGCGGTGTAAGTATCGAGTGTTTCGCCGTGACGCTGCCAGTCATCAATGACGCGCTGGTCGTCGACATAGAGCCGTACGCCGTCATCCGCGGAGACATAAAACTTGTAATCGTCCTCGGTCCGTGCGACGAAGTAGCCGCTCCAGCGCACGGAGAAATGGTCCACTGGGCCATCGTCTGCGTAACTTCCTTCTCCCCAATGAAAGTTGATTTGAACATCCGTCCGCACCAGCGCCGGTTCTCCCCGGAATTCTTCATTGTTGAAGTATTCGCCTACTAAGCCCTGTGGGCCGCCTGGAGCAGTGACAAACTCGGTGTGTGCAACGATGTCCTCGAGCGGTGCATTCTCGACCAGGAAAGCTACGCGTGCGTCTTTGCCAAGATAATTGCTGATGCCCTCCAGATAGCTGACCGAATTGAACGGATTGGCGAGGGAACTGCCGCCTCCGCCGACGACCGCAGGATAGGCGTTGGGTCCAAGCACGGCTACCGTCTTGATCTTTTTCTTGTCGAGCGGGAGCAGGTGGCCTTCGTTCTTCAACAGAACCATCCCGCCGCGGGCCTCTTCGAGAGCAACCTCTTTATTGTGCAGGTTATAGAGCGGGATGCTCGCATCCGTCTGTCCGCGGTCGTAAAATCCGAACTGTATCGCTTTGCGAAGTATCCGGCGGACCTTGTCGTCAATCGTCGCCATGGATACCTGACCGCTTTGGATGGCCGGAACTAAAGTTCGTGCACTCATGAAGGATGCCGAGGGCATCTCCAGATCAAGGCCAGCGTTCGCAGCCGCAATCCCGTCATGAGTGGCGCCCCAGTCGGACATCAGGATCCCATCGAAGCCCCATTCCTTTTTCAGAACTACATGGTTTAACAAATTATTCTGCGTCATATAAATACCGTTGACTAGGTTGTACGCGTCCATGACGGCGCCGGCTTTGGCCTCTTTGACCGAGGCTTCGAATGCCGGAAGGTAAATCTCACGCAGCGTACGCTCGTCTACGTCGGAGCTATGGTCCATTCGGCCATACTCCATATTGTTCGCGACGAAATGCTTGACGGTAGCAATGACGCCCTGGCTCTGGATTCCTTCGACAACGGAAACAGCCGTGCGCGAGGCAAGGTAGGGATCTTCCCCAAAGTATTCGAAATTTCGCCCATTCATAGGGGCGCGATAAATGTTCATTCCCGGAGCAAGGATGAAGTGCACTCCGCGAGCCCTGGCGTCCTTCCCCATGCTTTCGCCGACACGGCGCGCGAGCGCGGTGTCCCAAGAGGCTGCCAACAAAATCCCCGCGGCGTACGCGGTCGTGGGTCCGTAATCGTGCACGCCGAGCGGACCATCCGACATCCGCAAAGCAGGCAAACCGAGCCGTGGAATTGCCTGAATGTAGAAATCGTTAATGCCACCAATGATGGTGAGCTTTTCTTCGAGGGTCATCCTGCTCAGGATGGCGTCGACTCTTTTTTCGACTTCCGTGCTGGGAGTCTGGGCTGTCTGGGCCGCTCCAAGAGAACCAGCGCAGAGGAGGAACGACAGCAGAGCAGTAGCCCGGAACAGGAGCGGTTTTGATCGATGGCTCAAATGAGGCATACGATTCTCGTCTACTTCTCCTCGACGATGGCCGCGTCCCATGGCTTCAATGTTAGTTTCTGCCCGCGGTCCACAGCCGCCTGGGCGAGCAGATCCATGGCGGAACCATACGCATAAGAAAATGTTTGCGAGTCGCTAGAATAGTTGAAGTAGTAGTGCAGGGTCTTGCCTGAGCGGTTCGAGCCGTGTTTTACGCGAATCGGCGCGGGCAAATCCCGGTCGGAACTGGTCAGACCCGCCTCCTTTAGAACATCCAAAATCACGCTCTGCAGCAACTTGTCGCTGAGAACCGTTCCTGCGTAGGTTAGCGTCCCTTTGCCGAACGAATTGCGCGTGATGGCAGGATACTTGCCAAGGAAGGGATGGTCGTAGGAGGCCAGCGTTTTCGCAGTGTCTGGAAGCAGCATCTCCGCCCATTCGGACACTTTATTATCCGCACCGGCTTGAAATGGATCGTCCTTTAGTGCAAGCGGCCGGGCCAATGACGAAAACTCCTGATAATGCAAACCCGCCACCTCGCGCAAGGGCCCCGGCGCCATCTCCCAACGAACAGCGGAGTACTCGTTACAGAACCCGCTTTTAAAAAAGAGGAGGATATTTCCACCACCTTTCACGTAATCCGCTAGCTTTCGAAGCACTGCGTCGCTCGCAATGTAAAGTGGAGGAACGAGGATCACTTCATAGTCGGAAAGATTGCTACTTTCCGGGAAGACGAAGTCCAGGCCGACATTGGAACGATACAGCGCACTGTACATCTGCCGAAGGATGGTGTGGTAGTTCACACGATCGCTGAACTTCATGAATTCTATGCCGTAGTGGGAGTCATTGCTGTAAAGGATGGCAACCTGATTTTTGCGCTGAATATCAGCGATTTCCGGGCCTATCCGCTTAAGTTCATGCGCCGTTCGGCTGACTTCATCGTAGGCGCGGCCCGGTATGAGGTCGTGTCCCAACACTCCCTTCCAGTAAGTCTCCTGGCCGTAATGAATCGAGTGCCAGTGCCAATACTCGACCATATTCGCGCCGGAAGAGACATGCGTGTAAACATCCAGCCGGAGTTGGCCATCATATGGCGGGAACTGGTCCTTGGAATCCCAGCCGATGGCCTCAGCGTTGGTTTCGGTGATCAGGTAGTTTGTTTTCTTGAGGGAGCGAACGTAGTCGCCAACGTAGGAAGACGCTTCGCCATCGAATTGGTCTTGGGTTCCGTGATACGGGTTCGCGGCGGCGATGTCGAGGGTCTTGACCACCTCGGCCTCGTTCACCTCGGGGCGAGGTGGCCCGGCAAAGTCATGGGTGACGAATTGTTCAGGGCGCTTGTATTCATTCACTATGGACGCCTGCCAGGCAAGAAAATCGGTGGTCATCCATTGCGAGTAGCGCTCCCATTCGAGTTTCCATCCAGGATTGATGATTCCGTCGCGCGCCGGCAACTCGGACCAATCGTTCAGCCGCTGGCCCCAATAGTTCAGGCCCCAGGCTTTATTTAGCTGGTCAACAGTCTTGAACTTGGATTTGAGATATTCCTGGAAACCTGCCTGTACGTCGTGATTCGCCGCCCCGCCCGAAGAGGTTTCGTTATCAATCTGATAGCCGATGATCGCGGGATTGTTTTTGTAGTGCTCCAGGATTTTCCTGATGACCCGCTCGCAGTAAAAACGGTACGTGGGATTCAAGAGATCGGTGTTCTGGCGCAAGCCGTAATACAGATACTGGCCTCCCAGCCTAGTGACCACGATTTCAGGATGCTCTTTGTAGAGCCATGCCGGAATGGAGTAGGTAGGCGTCCCCAATATGATGCGAATACCAGCCGCATGCAGTTTTTCTACCACGCGATCCATCCACGCGAATTCAAATCTCCCATCCTGCGGTTCCCACAGCCCCCAACTCGACTCTCCGATGCGCACCACGCTGATGCCCGCCTTCTGCATCAGCTCTACGTCCTGGTCGACCCGGTCATAGGGCATATATTCCGGGTAATACGCAACTCCATACAGGACGGTGTCCATGTGGCCGGCGAGGAAAGGTCCGCGCGCCTGGGGGTTGCCCGGCAGGGCATGGCAGAGCAGGCCAACGAGGAGAAGTCCGGCACGCACGAGCCAGGAATACGGAGATCGAGGTTCTTGAGTGAAAATCATGAAAGGCCCTTTCTCGGATTCAAGGCTGTTGGTGAACGGACCAGTAAGGAAGCCGATCTTCTGATGGCGCAAGGCTGCTACTCTCGCGGGTTCGGCGATCTCGCGTTTATTCATAGGTTGCTACCCAAGGATGCTAATACTGCTTCGGTTCTCTCACCGCACTATTACATTCGTCGGATTGAGAAGCTCCCCGATCGGTGGCGTCACAGGACGGCTCTCGGTTGCCCCAAAAATCGTGGCCACCGCTCTTTTCGATGACTTTTCCGGTTTTTTTCGCCGGAGACCCCGGGAGTAAACGATAACCGGACAAAGAAAGTCTCCCGATGCTTCCCTGACCAGGAGCGACCACCTTTGGATCAACCGCTAGCGCATGAGGATCGTCGCCGGGAACTTCGATGCCGTAATAAACATTTGCATCGAACAGATTGTCTTTGCTCTCCCCAAAACCGTGTGCCGTCACGTATGCGCCGTCCGAAGCCCGCGAAATTGCGTAAGAAAACCGAGCCGCTCCTGCCGCATAAAAAATGTTGTTGTAAAAATGGCTGCTTTCCGACCACCCGTGCCAATCCGAAAAAAGAAGGAGGTCTACCATGCGGTCTGGCCCGACGTAAATTGTGTTGTTGTAGATCAAGCTATCTTTTACAGGACCAGCAATGTTGATACCACGCGTTCGGTCATTCTGGCTGATATTGTAGCGCACCACCGTGCCGGTGTTGCCGGCGCTTTCTAGGGAGTTGTGGCCACCTTCGTTGCAGATCAGCAGAAAGCCGCCGTCGTTGTCGTGGCTGTAGTTGTATTGGATGAGGGTATTGCGACTGTTCCAATCGGAATCGAAACCTTCGCCGTCGCGCTGCCCTTTCGTGCTGTAGGCCTCGTTGTACTGGATCGCGGTGTTGTCGGCGCTCCAGGCCCAGATGGCGACGTTATATCCCTCGGAGCGTTGATTGGCGTGGGCCACGACATTGTGCTCGACCAGAGCGCCGTCCGTGGCGACAACGACGATTCCGTCGCCGCCAATGTCGTGAAGCTGATTTCCGCGGACAACTACATCCAGACTGGGGTACCACTTGGAGCGCTCCCAACGGTCGGACCAGCCAAAGATTCCGCTGCGGTCAACGTGGTAGATGTCATTGTTCTCGATGCGCAGATCGATGAATCGGCTGGGTTTGTGGTCGCCAACAGAAGTGTAGTTAATTCCGCCGTTGGGTTTCACATTGTCTACACCGTTGACATCATGAACGGTGAGCGACCGCAAATAAATATGATGGGCTTCGCCATAGTTCTCAAGTGCAACGTGCACCCCGCGCCGCACGGCTGGTTCTCGGCCCGTGTTGGTAATCTCCAGATTCTCGATTTCCCAATATTCCTGGTTCTTGAGAAGCACGACGTCTTCGAACATTCCGCCACCATTGATCGCTGGCCTCACGCCGCCACCATACATGCCTACTGTGATCGCCTGGCCTTCCCGGCCAGAGCCTTTGGGCCAGAGTTGGCCCTCCCAGACGGAACTCGATTTAAGGAGGATGCGGTCTCCTGGCTGAAATGTTTTTGCATTCACTTTCTCCAACGACTTCCAGGCAGCCCCTGGACTCGCGCCTGTATTCGAGTCCTTACCTTCGTTTGAATCCACGTAATAGGTCGCACCACCCGTAGAACCGTCGAAAGATGATGCGAGGCGACTTAACGCAAGCTCGACAACGGGGAGATACGCAGCGGCGCTGGCCGCCGCGAATGCCAGAGACTTGGGCCAGGAGAATCTCACCGGAAAACCGACCTTCGCTAGTCGGTGGAAGTAAGGCAGCCCGTTGCACCGCGAGCTGCTTTACTTGTTGCGACTCGGGGCTCTTCGTTAGAACGTGAAACGTATGGCAAACTGCCCGGTCCGCGGATTGGGGTTGACTCCAAAGATTTGCCCAAAGGTTCCGGAGCCAATCTGAGACTTGTTGCCGCCGCACCCGTTGATGTTGTACGTGTGGCGGTTAAACAGGTTGTAGTACTCGACCCGGAAAGACAGTTTGTACCGGCTTTCGGGTCCCATGGAAAAATACTTCAGAATGCTGGCGTTCTCGTTCGCATTGCCAGGGCATCGCAACGCCGAGAGGTCCAGTGGTCCTGTTCCAAACTGCCCCGCCGCCGGAGCGCTGGCAACGCTAGCAGGCATGTAGAAATCCACTGCCGGAACCGCCTGATTCGGCTGAGGGACCTGGAATTTTCGCGGGTCAGATGGCCCCGAGAATCCCGTTAGGCTGAAGTTCGGGTAGAAGTTTCCCCACAAAGGATAGTAAGAATTCGGGGCAGTAGCCTGGAAAGGCTGGCCGGATGCATACAGCACCAATCCAGTGATGGTCCAACCGCCGACGAAGCCGTTCACGACCCGGCCATGGTCTGCCAGCCAGCGTCGTCCCCTGCCGAAGGGCAACTCGTACGCGACGAATCCCTTAACGATATGCGTCTGATCGTAGTTCGTGAGCGAGTTCACGACTGGAGACAGGTTCGAGAAGTCCTGGACCACCGTGTAGTAGTTGTTGCCTTCTGTTTGCGTGGTATAGGTATCGCCTCGCTGTCTCGAAAGCGTGTAGTTCAAGTCCATGGTCAAACCGCGCCCAGAGCGCTTCACCAAATCAACAAACACCGAGTTGTAGGAGCTCTTGCCCATGGGCATGCTCACGTAGAGTTGGTTGTAGAAAAACCATGTAGTCGAAGCTGCGGCTGATAGCTGGGGAAATGGAGCAATCGTAGCCAAAGCGGACCCAAAGTAATTGGCGAACGGACATGTGATTCCGACCAGCGAGTTATGGTTCAGATCAGTTGGCACCGGCGCGCCCTTGGTGGTGCAGAAGATATAGTTCGAGAAATCATTGATTCCAGGATTTTGTTTGACGACATTCAGAAACGTCGACGCCGAGGGCTCGTTCCATGCGAGCGCCGTGTCCGGCAAATGATGCCCGCGATTTCCCACGTATGCTATCTCGATGCGCATGTTTGGAGTGAGCTCGTACTGCGCGCCGATATTGAACGCGTCGCTGAATCCAGACAGCAGCGCATGCGGGTCCACAGTGACCACCGGGAAGAGATTGGCGGCTGAGACGTTCTTCGAACCAGGCTGGAAGACCCCCGGATAACCGCCGTCCCAGTTGAAAGGATTGTTAGCCTGATTGATCCCCTGGAATCCTGGTGCGAATCCGTCGGGAACGCCGTTGAAATAGGGTTCCGGTGGAGGCAAGAACAAAAGCCCGAACGAGCCGCGGAATACCCACTTTCTCCATGGCGAGTAGGCAAAACCGACCTGCGGACCAAGGTCGTCCCAATATTCTTTCCCTTCAAAGCTGTCTCCGCCACCGTTGGCAAATTCGAGCGTCCCGGGAATTCCGAGCGTTGGATCGATGGCAGTCTGATCGAAATTGGCCCAGTGGCCGTATTTCTCATGGTAACGATTCACGTATTGCCAGCGCAGACCATAATTCAAGGTAAGTTTGGGAGTGACCTTGTAACTGTCTTGAGCAAATAGAGCAAGCGCCTTGCGCCGGCCGTACAAGTCAAAAGCGGTAGTCGCTGCGGCGGTATTCACATTTCCTAGGAGGAAGCTGGCAAAACCATAACCGACAAAGGGGCCGTAGGCCGCATTCGGTTGTCCGGTGGTGTTGTCTGAAAAATTAAAGTTGAGCGCGCCTGAGCCCGCGTGGCTATTGACCTGGTAAGCGCGGAACTCGCCCCCAAAAGAGAGACTGTGGCGCCCCACAGTCTTGGTAAGCGTGTCACCGGTGATGACCGTAGCCGCGATAAAATTCCCTTGAAACTTGTTGCCGATGAATGTGGCGGCTTGAGCGCTTATCCCCTGAGGCGGGTTGTCGAATGACACCAAGGGGAAATTGTGAGCTCCGGTATTCCCGAAACCGAGCATCTGGTTCCAGTTTGTTCCGGAAGCGGCAGGTTCGTTTCCGTTCCAGTACCAGTTGTAGGTTTCGTTGAAAACATTCAAGAGGGTTGGCGAGAACGTATGGGATTCACTCACCCTCCACCCGTAGGAATAGGCCAATTGAAGTCGGGCGGCCGAGAGCGGGCCTCCGTCGGTGCTTCCGGATTGCCAGACACCCCCGCTGTCCACCAGTGTTCGAGGGCGGTGGTCGTAGATCCATGATCCCGAAAGCTTGTCTTTGTCCGTCAACGTATGATCAATCTTGATGACCGCCTGATTCGGTGTTTGGGCAGGCGAATTGTTGAGTGGGCGGCTGCTGTTTGGCGCGCTTACACCTGATGCTTGTGGGGCGTAATCCTGTTTGTAAATCGCAACGATCTTCTGCGCAACGCTGCTAAAGCTGCCTGTCGGAATCATGTTTCCCGTAAATTGGTGCCCGGTCTTCGGATCGAAGATCATTCCTGCCTGCAATGGGACAGTTTGAGCAGCATCGTTTTGAACATTGACAGCATTCGAAAACTGACCGCCCGCGCCGTTGCTTTGTCCGCAGACACCCGCGACGCCCTTGGAATCTGTACAAACATTGGGACCGAGCAAAGCGCTGAAGTCACCATTAAGGAAGGCCGAAGTCGGCACGAACGAACTTGCGCCGCCGAGCGTAAAATCCGTTTGCGTATAGCGTTCAAATGTCCCGAAGAAAAATGTCCTGTTCTTGAAGATTGGTCCACCAACACTTCCTCCGTAATCCCACGCGCGCGCCTTGGCCTTAGGCAGTCCCTGGTTATCGTTCGTCCAGGTGTTGGCGTCCAGCAATTCGTTGTGACCGTATCCAAACGCCGACCCGTGAAATTTGTTTGTACCGGACTTCAGGTTAAACGACATGACTCCGCCGCTAGCGATCGCACTCGCGGAATCCAACCCGCTCGTCTGCGCTTGCAACTCCTCTACGGCTTCCATGCTGGGGCCCGTCTCGATGGAGTCGCCCATGATCGAACTGGTTGCCGAAGTGCCGTCTATCGTGTAGTCCTTGGTATAGTATTGGGACCCGTTGATGACCGCGTTGTAAGGGCTGCTGATGGGCGAGTACCCCGGCGTGATCGCTACCGCAAAGTTCTCCACAAATCGACCGCCGTTGTAAATGCTCATCGGCAAGTCTGTCACTACGTCGCCTTTCATGTTCGTGCCAATCGTTGCGGATTCTCGGTCCAACACCGGCGCGTCCGCCGTCACGGTAACACTGTCACTGACGGCGCCCAACTGCAGCGTCGCGTTTATTTGCGCTACCTGCGTGGACTCCAGCGTCACACTTGGATAGTTGACCGCCTTGAAGCCATCCTTCTTGAATTCAACGGAATATGTGCCCGGAAAAAGATTGGGAATGGAATAGATTCCGTCCTCATTTGTAAAGGCCGTCGTGAGGGCGCTCGTACCCAAGTTCTTGACGAGGACCTCAATGCCGGCAATCGATGCTCCACTCGAATCGGTTACCGTGCCCGTGATTGTGGCGCGGTTGGTTTGTGCGCGGAGTAGTCCCACTAGAATGAGCTGAAGTAAACAGACACACAGAAAAGCTTTACGCATCCCACTTCTCCCCAGCCGTGCGGGCAGGCCCCGAAGTAGAACTCTTGGCAGCGCTCCCGCGGCTTATCCCCAGTTCCGTTGGCAGCACCCCGTTGCTTGCTTCCATTCGGTGCCAACAGTTCCATCAATCGCTTGCAGCGGAGAATTTCTAGCATCGAAAATCCCAATGTAAACGATTACTTTTCTTCGCCGAAAAGTACTCCTCTGGAATTTATCTGTCAACGGCTTGTTGTCTAATTGTTTGCTCGAAGTCAACAACGGAAGGACTGATCCCGCAGGAGCAAGACTGAGGAGGTATAGCGCCGCTTCTCACTTCGTCGCCAGCCGAAAACGACGCCGTCCCGGACGGGCAGATGACTCGCGCGCAATCTCAGTATTCAACAACATAGAGCTTCCCTTCCAGTCTTACGGGGTCCTTTTCAGCCGAGGAACATCGAATTGTGATTGTTTGTCCGCTGGAGAAATCTCTATGCCGGATCTCACCGGCTCCCCAGGAGAGCCCGCTCCAGATCTGCTTGTCGTAATTGATCTCTACTGGCAGCGACTTGCCGCCCTGCTGCGCGACGATCTTCAGTACGGTTCCAACCGTCTTTCCATTGGGCGGGCCGCCTGGCCAGCTGCGCCGGATGTCTCCATCCTTCCCGCGTTGCTGAAAAATGATCCGCAAGTCTCCCTTTGCTGGCGCTATTACAGTTGCGGCGATGGTGTTGGTATCGTGGTCGCTTGCAGCGAAGGATGCGGTCACCGGGGTGATAGCTCGTGGAATTATCACGTCTTCCTGAACGCCGAGCTCGTATTCTTGCCTCGCATAACGTCCAAAGCCTACTAGAGCCATTTGCCCAGGCCCCAGCGTCACCCTGTTTGCTCTCAGGATCGGCACGAATCCTGCGTCGCGAAAAATCAGGCGGCCATTGGAAAGCGGCTCCTGGAACTGGGAGAGTGCTGGCAATTCGATGTCCTTCACCGCCTGCGCTGGATTCACAATGGTATAGACGGCGCCGTTTGCATCCATCGAACCGAACCCATAGGGCTGCACTTCCCCGGGAATTCCACCAAACGTTTTCGTCCTTCCCGAGGCCTGGAGCGATGCGTAGATGCCCTGGACCTTTCTGAACCACTTGGCCTTCTCATCATCCAGGAATTCCAGATTGCCGTGAATCGTGTTCACCCAGCCGCCCCGCGAAACCATCAAGAGCAGCATGCCTTCCCAAGCGTTCGTCTTGCGATAATAGATCGTTCCCGTGTTTCCGATCATAAAGCTGGTCGAATCGATGCGTTCCAACGGAAGAAAGCTCTGCTCGTAGCGTCGCACCATGTGATCGCTGTAGATGTCCATCGACCTCCAGAAGTTCACTTCCGGCACATCGGATGGACGCGGATCGCCCGAATAGACCGAATCAAAAACTTCAAGCCAGCGCAAATCCACGGGATTGCGAAACGGAAATGGCCCCGCCGTCGACTCTACATCTCCCCCAAACCCATTAAAGGCCACGAGCACCGCGTCCGGGTTCTTTGCGCGGAATTTCTTCAGCGCTCCACGAAACGTCGCTTCATTCTTGTTGTGAATTTCTTCCCCCGTCTGGGTCTTCTCTGCAGCGGGTGTGACGGCGCCGAAGTCCACGAAATCAAACTTGAACATGCGAATGCCGTGGTCATACCAATACTGGAGCACGCTCATGAAATCCGGGAGAAAGCCTCCTTCGTAAAACGACATCGACCCGCCCTTCGCCGTGAGCGAATCCTTCCACTGCGGTGCGGCATCGATCTTTACCAGCTCGTTTGTCCCAAACCACATTCCGGGGAGCAGGCCGTTGGCTCTGCATTTGGCGATCCACGCATCGGGACCATTAGGCCAGTTAGGCTTGCGCCAGGCTCGATAACCCCCATCGGGAGCAAACCAAAAAGCATCCATCATGTAGTAGTCGAAATGCACACCCAGGGAGCGCAACCGGATGATTTCATCCAGCTGCTTCATAGCCAATTCTTCTGTCAGCGGTATGTTGTCGGACAATTCATCATAGGCCGACCAATCGTTGTAAACCCAAATCGGATCCTTGAGCAGCGGCGCGCCGAGCTGCGTAGGCTGCCATGACAGAATGTTTCTTTCTGGTGGGGCCGGAGATGGACGTGACCTGGTGTTTTGCGCGACGCCGCCCGGTGCAATTGTCAACGCAAGGGTAAACATCGCTCCCCAAGGGAGTCCCAGGATGCACCAACCGCCGTTCCTGTTTGGCTTCGGAGAGCTCATAAAATCGCTTTCGAAAATGTATGGAGATCTTTTATCGTGCAGCGAGTACCCCGAAGACTGTCTCACCGCTTTCCCGTTGAGGCGCCGGGCCAATCGTCGGTCCGGAATGGTGACGCGGGCAGTCCTTCCTTATTGAATAGATTGCACTCCGGGCTATCCGCCCAAGCGTAACGCACGGCAACCGGATGAGGAACACTCTCGCTTGACGCAATCACCGATTCACCTTCGATATGTGCCTCCGCCCAGTGGAATTTCCGGTCTGGTCCAGCAATCGCAAACCCTTGGAGAGTTTCGCCCCGGGTTTCCAGTCCGGACCCCGTCGATTGAAAGTGGATTCGGATCTGGTTGCCATGCACTTGCGCCGAATCATACAAAGGTCCGGAGTAACGTTCTTTTTGCCATAGGTCGTGCCGAGCGCCCAGAGCGCCAGGCGCTCACCGATCTCCGCCTTGCGCGGCGGATGCAGATTGTGCGGGTCTCCTGTATCAATCGTGACCGCGAGACCCGTGTTGGTCACTTTTTTTGTCGTCAGCAGCTGGGCTTCGCGCAACTCTGCCCACAGTGAGTCGCCAAGTTCCGGGCTCGACCCCTGATTAGGCAATTGCACGATCAGAAACGGAAAGTCTCTTTCGCCCCACCCATTGCGCCATCCTTCAATGAGCGCAGGCAGGAGCGTACGATATTGTTCCGCGCGCCAGGCATTCCCCTCTCCTTGGTACCAAATAACACCGCGAATGCGATAGTTCTGCAGCGGTGCGATCATGCCTTGATACAGTCCCGAGGGAGGGCGGTCAGGAGCACCAAAGGAAGTCATGCTGACGATTTGGAAGCCGGTAAGCGCATTCACAGCCAGCGGCTGCACCACGCCCCAGCCCGCTTGCTTTAGGTCTTTGAACCAGACTCGCACCTGCTTCCAATCAGCTGTTGCCTTCAGCTCACTGGCGGAGTAGTTGTCCGCATCGACGATGGAAGGCTGGAGCGCCTGAAACTGGAATTGGCCGTCCCCGCGTATCCAAAATTGAATGCCGTCGAACTGGCTCAAGTCCGTGGGGGCGTCGTCTTCTCGAAAGCTCGCCCGAAGTTGTGAATTGCTCGCTCCGTCCAGCTTACCCGCGACCCGCGCGGCGAACCCTCCACCGCTCCGGCCCGGAGCAATAAGTTCAAATGCGCTCTCCGGCGCTTCCTTCCAGTCGTAGACCCACACCCCGCCCGGGGCGGTCCGCGCAACTCCACTGTCGAACGTGCTTAGCGGAGAAACCGTGACGGCCTCGTTGCTGGCAGAGAACAATTCAAAGTCATCAAACTCCAGACGAAATCCAGCGGAGCCTGCCGCGAAGGCCTTCACTCCAGTAGGTTCGTCTTCCCAGCGCGCGACGATCGGCCGCAATTCCTTCTCGCGCCCCAAGGAACCGGGATCGGTCCATTCCTCTCCGGCAGTGCCTGGCCAAGCGCTAAGAATGATTCCTAGAGGGACATTCAGTTCTTTGTGAATTCGCCGCACAAAAAAGAAGGCCACCGCGGAAAACTTAAGGGCCGTTTCCGGCGTGCAGGGCTCCCATAACGCCGACAGGGTGTCCTGCTGCGGCGCAAGCGCGATTTTCCGAGGAACCGTAAAAAAGCGAATTTCGGGGTAATTGGCTGTCGCACCTGCTTCTTTACCACCCGTGGCACCGCTGAGCGCATAGCTCATATTCGATTGCCCGGATGCGACCCAGACCTCTCCGATCAGAACATCCCGCAGAGCTAGGGTTCCTTGCCCCTTCACCAGCAGCACGAACGGTCCGCCCGCTTGTTCCGCCGGAAGAGTGACGCGCCATTTCCCCTGTGGATCGGTCACCGTTTCGCGCATATTTCCCGCAAGACTCACGCTGATCGGCTCACCGGGAACGGCCCAGCCCCAGACGGGAATCTCCACGTTACGTTGCAAGACCATATGATCGCTGAAAAGATGTGGCAGCATGGGTTCTGCGCAGAGTGGTGCGCCAGTGCATGTCGTGAGCAGAACCACAAATATAGCACCCGCAAAACTGAGTTCTTTTTTCGCCGGTCCTCTTGGTCCGGAGAATGTGCAGGTCTGATTTAAGGTATGCATTAATCCAGTGTCCCAGAACCAAAATACTAGGCCAAGGCGGTATACGCGAAATTGCAGTTGGTGCGCGGACTTCAAGTGTTTGGGAGTATTTGACTGGCCGACGCTCACCTCAAATGAAGGTTGCTAATTAGCACCACGTCGCTTGTCCATTCGCCCTTGGCCAGCAGCAACTGCTGCCCGTCACGCGTCCACGAAAAATCAAAAATTCGGCCGGAATCAAAATTCGTGATGCGGCGCGGTTTCCCGCCCAACAGCCGCTGTTCCCACACGTTCGTAGCACCTGAGCTCGTTGTTAGGTATTGCACTCCCTTCCCGTCGGGTGACCACCGCAATTCATTCGCATCCCAAGGCGCGCTGAAAATCTGCTTGGCGGCCCCTCCGTCTGCGGCTACGACCGCGATTTTCCACTGTGGAACTGGTTCTCCTTCTGGATAGAGGTACGCGATCGATTCTCCGTCCGGAGAGACCGCTCCCTTTCCACCTAGCGTATCAGCCACCTTTTGGGCCGATCCTCCCTCCACGGCAATCCGGTAGAGCGTGTTTCCCGATGAATACAAGACCCATTTCCCGTCCGCAGAACAATCGGACCCATCCACATCTTCGGCAAGCTTTATGGGATTCGATCCGTCGGCATCGGTCCGCGACAGCTGACTTGTGCCTTCCTTCTGGTTATCGAAAACCACATAGGTGTCACCGCAACTTGAGAAGGAAAGAAAGTTGGGAAATTCCGGTCGAAACGGCGCGCGCTGACTTCCGTCCGCATTCAGCAGCTGCATTCTGCCATTCCCGCTGCGGATGAGTAGCCTCCCACTCGGCCCTGGTGCCACGGCGCTATCAGGGGTTTCCCCGCTGGTGATTTGTTTCGCCCTCGCTGTGTCGCCTCGGGGCAAAACCCAGATGTGCGAGACCATTTTCTTTTCCATCGCCACCAGCATCTGACCATCACGCGTTACGTCCACATTCGTCCCGTAATCCGACAGGTCGTTGGTTAATCGCCTCACCTCGCCTCCAGGGAAAGACACGATCCATAGCTGCGTGCCGTTGGGCGTCGGAAGTTCCTGATTAGCCGCTTCCATGGGCACCACTAGCGACTTGCCGTCGGGCATCCACGCTGGCCGGCCAATGGTTTCCCATCCTGCATACAGCTCTCGAATCAGCCCATCCGCAACGTTGATGGCGCTAAGCACAAACCTCTTTCCCTTAGCGCGCGGCATGGTGGACGCGACGATGGTCTTTCCATCCGGCGACCATGCCACTCCGTGGATAACTGAAAGATACATCGGAAGAGCAGCGACAAGCCGGTCGTCGCCTCCGTCTATATTCGCGATTCGAATTTCGACTCTACTTGGATCTTGCACCACTAGGCGCATGAACGTGAACTGTTGGCCGTCCGGTGAAAAGCTGACTGGGCCGTCGACGTCCCGCAACAAACGCCGTTGCGCGCCCCCAAGGACAGGCACCACGTAGAGGCTGTGAAAGCCCAACGCACCCTTCTCAGAGCGCACGAAATAAATGTAGTTCCCGTCAGGTGAGAAACTCAGTCCACTGAACCACACCACGTCCGGCGACAAAATCTGCACATCACTCTTAGTCGCTACATTCCGTACCCACAGGCTTTGCTGCTCGCCATCGATAAGTGCGTAAACGATATACCGCCCCTCCGGTGATATCGCCTCTGTGCGCACCTTGCCACTGTCAGTTAGCTTCGTAATCCGCATGTTTTGCGGGTTGAATCCGCGTGAGCGCGTCAACCACTTGAACCCCGCAAGAGCGGCAAATAGGAGCGCTACAATGGCAACTCCTGCAGCCATTCGAATCGTTCGACCCGCTCTCGGGGGAACAACGGTCGCGACGGGGCCTTGGACGGCATCCGCTTCAGCTGTGCTCGCCGCTTCCACTCTCCGTGAGTTGCTGTCCCTCTTCAGCCGCTTCAAATCCGCCCCCATGGCCGTGGCGGTGTGGTACCGCAAGTCGCGATCCTTCTCCAACGCCTTGTCGATAATTCGATGCAACTCAGGCGGGACGCTCGGGTTCAACCTCATTGGCTCCGTGACTTGTTTGTGCAAGATCGCATCGAACACCGCCCCGGTGCTCTCCCCGGTAAAGGGCAAGAATCCCGTGGCCATTTCGTATAGAACCACTCCAAACGAAAACAGATCAGTCCGTTTATCCAGCGGTTTTCCTAGCACCTGCTCTGGAGACATATACGAGACTGTTCCCAGGGCACTTCCCGGGCTGGTCAACTGCTCACTGTCGCCTCCCAACGTTGCGATTGTCACCGTTGCGGCTTCTGTGCTTGCTGCCGTTTTCGCTGGGCTTACCTTGGCCAACCCGAAATCCAGAATCTTTGCATGACCTTTCTTCGTCACAAAAAGGTTTGCCGGCTTGATGTCGCGATGAATAATCCCTTTACTATGCGCCGCATCCAACGCTTCGGAGACTTCAATCGCCAGATCAAGCAAACGCACCAACTCCAATGGCTGTCCGTGGATCAGATGTTTGAGCGTGTCGCCATCCAGATACTCCATGGCAATGAATGTCTGTCCCTCAGCCTCGCCAATGTCATAAATGGTGCAGATGTTAGGATGATCCAACGCCGATGCCGCCTGCGCCTCTCTCTTGAAACGCGCCAATGCATGCGGGTCTGTCGCTGCGTGATCTGGCAAGAATTTGAGCGCAACATTCCGACGAAGGCGCGTATCTTCGGCCTTGTACACAACGCCCATCCCGCCACCGGCTAGCTTCCTGACGATGCGGTAATGTCCCAGTTCGAGGTTGATAGGCAAATCATGGCGCAGCGAACTGCTTGCCATGGGAAGAACGCCCCTTTCCGCTTGCACGGATTCTACGCCGTTGGTCTAAGGGAATCGACAAGAAACCGGTGATGGGTCTACCACGACGAAACAAAATCAACCGTAGGAGCACATACGTATGCCCATTGGCCACCAACCGCTACAATGCTATTCCGGTTTGCTCAGCACTGAGCGTCTTGATGCGTAGTTGCTAGAAAGAAAGTCGTACTCGCCAGTTGAGCTTCGGCAATTCAATTCTGCGCGACTGTCATTGCCAGGCACTCTTCAGAGACGCGGTGAGCATTAGAATCCACTCACACTTATGAATGCATGGCCCGGCCCCGGGAATGCGGGCTATCCCCATCGGTCCCTCGGGAGGGCAGGTCCAAACTACTTCCTCTACCTTTCCCTGGGCCTTTCCCTTCGCCTTTTCCTGGGTCTTTCCCTTTTTTCCGTGGGGCCCAATTTTCCCGCGCTGCCCGCTCGTGGACTTACGGGTTCCTTCTTGATGGAAAGCCGCTTTGTGGAACGGTGCTTTCCAGTCTTGCTTTTTTTTCCATCTTTGGACATATATCACCTTCGATAGATTCTCCAGATCACTTAGCCAGAACCCACCACAGATAGGGCGGAGTGGTTGGCCTCCCGAGTCTGTTGGGGCGGTGGAGCTTCAGCACTACTGACCGCAACCGCAAGAGAAAGAAAAGTCTTCGCTTCGCGGTACATAAGCTTGGCCTCGACTAGCTCCTGGAGATAGCCTTCGATCTCAAGCGCGTCGACGCTGTTATCGCCTGCTGCTACCAACTGCCTGCATATCTCAGCAGCTGTCGTCCCAGCGTCGCATGCCAGGAGAATTTTTGCCTCGATGCCATCAAAACGATAATCGGCGGCTTCCAGGCCAGGGCGTCGATCTTGTACGAGCAAAAACCCTGGGCCCCGCCGGTAAGAAAGAGATCCGACCGCACGATCCCTTAGCTCATGCCAGCGCTCCACCGCTTCTGCAAGGTCTTTCGTATACGTTTCGGGGTCTCGCCCATCCGAATATCGGTATTCGAAATCGTAGGCAAGATTGCTCAGTGCCTCGGGCGCAATGGAGTACAAATATCGGTAGTGTGGCAGTGGTCCCAATATTTCGATGCCGAATTCAGTCGGCCGGTCAAAGTAGGGGCTGAACCGCTCGAGCTCTATCGGCATGAATCCCGGGGGTTCCAAGTGCACCAGTGATGGAACAAGTTCACGCATACGCTCGTATTCCTCTGGCGGTTCGCCAGGAAAACCGTAGAGCAGATTCCAGGAAGGCTTGATACCTAGCTCGGCGCACCATTTAAGCAGGCGCAGATTCTGGAGTCCTGTTACGCCCTTGCGCATTAACCGAAGTATTGGCGTGCTCAAACTTTCGATGCCCGGTTGAATCGCGTTTACTCCCGCAGCAGAGAATGCGCGCAGTTGATCCTTCGTGAGATTTGCTTTCGTCTCGTAGAAGAAAGCCAGATCGGCCTCACTGGCACGAAGCAGGGGAAACAATTCGCTGATATGGCGAAGATCAATAATATCGTCAACGGCCACGAAGTCGAGCACGCGATACCGTGCCGCCATGTCGAGGATCTCTTCGGCGACGCGAGATGCCGGCTTGCTACGGAACCTCATTAAACTGTTATTCAACCCGCAGAACGTGCAGTGAGACTTAGCGCCCCACCAACAACCCCGCGAGCTTTCGAAGAGAACCGCCACTTCTGGCCAAAGCTCCGATCGCAATGGTGTGCGCGCAAGCCTCTCAAAATAGTCGTCGTAGGTGGGTGTCGGGACCTCATCCATTGGAACCTGAGGCTCGCCCGGCTGTGGGACTGCAATCGACAGTCCATCAACCCGGTAGCAAAGACCCGCTTGTGGACGGATCGGTCGGCCTTCGAGGACGTCTCTGACCACCTCAACGAAAACTCTCTCACCCTCGCCACGAATGACAAAGTCGATCCACGGAAAACACTCGTGTATCGTTTGTCCCATTTGAGCGTCGCAGTTCCCGCCCCCAAATACTATTTTCAGCGACGGATTTCGACCCTTGAGAATCTTGGCCAACACCAGCGAAGCGATATTCTGCTGAAAAACAGAGGAAAAGCCGACAACGCGCGGCATTCCCGCGAGCAACTCGTCCGCCGCAGCTTCCAAGAATTCCGGAACTAAAGTCCTCATACGAAGTGCTGTGGCGATCGTTTCTTCGGAAACCCCTTTACTGCGGACATACGCGATGTATTCTTCATCGTCCGAGGCGGATTCTGCATAAGGAGGTACTTTAAAAATCCAGTCACCTAGCTGAACTCGAAATTCTTGAGTTGCAACACGCTGGTATTGACCTATCGTCAGCGGTTCGCTGCCAACGGTCTTCGCGTGAAGGTGATCCATGAACGCAAGCTCTAGAGAGTGTGACCGCGCTGCGATGCCGATGCGCTCTAGACAGCGTTGCAAAATCCCAAGTTGGATTGGCGGGTGTCGCAAGTCCTTGAACGGCATGGACACGATACTGACAGCAACGGCGGTGGAATTCCTGGCCAGTTTGCCGCCGCGTCTGGGCATCGGCGCGTCCTCCGGAACGCGAGAAGGCTGGGCGCTATGCTACGAGCTTCTCTCGGTACGGTCAACATTAACCACTGTCAACGCGTTCAAAAACCATGCTTGGGAAATGGCCTACGAGGCAAGTCGTTACGACTGGTTGGCCGATGTCCGACGAACCTGGCACCAGAACACCAGCCTCCTCTCCGCGGGTCGTTGAGTGCGAGTGAGCGGTCGACGCCGTTACGTAACCGAGACACGTGCAGGTCAAGCATCCAGGTACGCGCACGCCGCAACGATCAGTTCACGACGCAAGGCGTCGGCTGCCTTCTCGGGAGCATCCGATTCAAGCATTCTCCGGCTGACTCCGACCATCATCCCCTGAAGCATAAAAGCAACGAGCTGTGGATCGCTCGTGAACGGTTCGCAAGTGCTCGCCAACAACCGCACGATCGCCTCATTGAACCGCCCTTCCATCTGCTGGTGACCAACATCCGCGAGCAGGCTTGTTTTCCTTAGGGAGTTGTTTCGGATAGAATTCTCTGCAGCGCTCAGGAGATCCAGATGGACCGCCGCAAATTTGTTTCTGCTTCGCTTGCTGTCTCCGCCTCTTCGCTCGCCGGTTCGGCAGAAGGACTTACCCAGACTGGCTCCCCTTCCGCAACGGCGGAGTACTACGATCTGCGTCGGTACCAGCTAACGAGCGGGCCGGGGACGAAGCTTACCGATAACTATTTTGCGGATGCTCTAATTCCTGCGTTGAACCGGCTGGGTACAGGGCCGGTGGGGGCGTTCTCGGTTTATTTTGGGCCGGAGACGCCGGCGTATTACCTGCTGATACCTAGCTCGAAACTGGAGACGCTGGTGACGGCGGATCTGGAACTGGCGAAGGACCCGGTGTTTATGAAGACGGGGGCACCGTTTTGGGATGCGCCCGCCGGGTCGCCGCCTTATATCCGGATTGAGAGTTCGTTACTACGGGCGTTTGAGGGGTATCCGAGGGTGACGCCTCCAGCTTCGGCGGCCACCAAGGGGAAGAGGATCTATCAGTTGCGGCAGTACCAGTCGCCGACCAACGCCGACCATGTGCGCAAGGTGGAGATGTTCCACGAGGGCGAGTTCGGGATCTTCGAGAAGGCGGGAGCGCATGGGGTGTTCTATGCGGATGCGCTGATTGGGCCGCGGCTGCCGAATCTGACTTATATGCTCAGCTTCCCGGATATGGCTTCACTCGAGTCTGGGTGGGACAAGTTTGGCGCCGATCCGGACTGGAAGAAGCTCTCGAATGATCCGAAGTTCAAGTTGGATCCGCCGACGGTCTCGAACATTACGAGCCTGGTTCTTCGGCCGCTGGCATGCTCGCAGGTTTAGATCTTTAAGTATTCTTTTTAACGTCCTCTGGGTGTGGTGGACTTGGATGCGAGGACGGCGGCAATTGCGGTTCCGATGGGGAAGCCGAGGCTGGATACACCCTCAAGCGGATTCGCGTGACATGTGGGCCGGGACTGGCGGGAGCCGGATCGAACAGTGCCGAGGGGCTGACCTTTAGGGCCAGACGGATTCATCGTCGTGACTATTGCTCAAAGGCAGGCGGAAGTCCACTGATTCGCTTCCACTTCAGGGTGACACTAACTTCGACGCGGTTCGCTATCTTGATGAACGGGATGCCGCTATTCATGCCGTAGTCCTTGCGGTCAAAGGCCATGGTCCCGATAATGATGCCCGAGGGGCTGCCTTTGCCTGTGTCCGTGAGTTTCAATTTCTCTTTCTTAGTAACTCCCCGGATGGTGAAATCTCCGTCCAGTTCAAAGGTAAGCGGACCTGTTTGCGTGATTTTTGTGGACCTGAACGTTATGTAAGGATTCTCTTTGACATCGAAGAAGTCCTTGCTTCGCAGTTTTCCGTTCTTGAGGCCGCTTCCGGTGTCTACGCTATCTGCCTGAATTCTGATCTCCAGTACGCCCGTCGATACATCCCGCGATTGAAAAGTTAGGGTCGCGTCCCACTTGTCGAAGTTTCCTCTAATTGCCACCGACGATTCCACGTCGAATTTAATCGAGCTCTCTACGGGCGTAATTTCATAAACGGGTACTTGCGCACGACTCAGATGCGGAGAAGCGGCCTGGGCTAGAAGGCAGACGAAGGAGGCGAACGAACCACTGCGGAGGACTCGCCGTGAGACTTCAAGAGCCACATGGAGCGCAGCTACCGGCAGCCCACCGAAAACGGGATTTCTTTTCATGAACCCTCCCTCGTAGAACTAGTTCTTGAGCGATCGATTCCACAAAACGAATCGCCTGTTGGTTATTGCAGGAGATTCTTCCGATTTATAGGGACTGGGAAATGCATTGCTTAACTTGCAGGGCGCAGTTTACGCGGTCGATGGATTCCCCTAGGTCCTACGATTCGGCCCTGGCCTTTCCCTCTCGTTTCCTAGCGGACTATGATTCCGTCTCATCAGTCGAAAGGCGATGCCTCGGCCCATTTCCTGCGCGTAGGCCAACGATCCCCACAGGGAGGCGAGGATTTCAAGGGCGTGCGCCTGCTTCAGACCCCCTGCATCGACCGGATCAAAACCAAGATCCTCTGCCAGGCCATGCACTACCTTCTTCGCCTCTGCATTGTCTCCGGCATAGAACATCGTGACGGCCTCTTCGCCGTACTTTGGATTCTGCATATTTTCGAAGCCAGTCGTATTGAAGGCTTTCACCACCCTGGCGCGCGGCGCGAGGTGCGCGACCTGCTCTCCTCCCGACCCTGCTGCGTGATCCATGCTCGGCCACTTTCCTGCCGGGTTGGTGCAATCAATCAAAATCTTTCCCGCGAGCCCCGGCCCAAGTTCCTGTAGTGCATCCGCGACCGCGGCCCAGGGAATCGCCAAAGCAACGACCTCGGCTCCTATAACCGAATCCGCCATGGACGTGACCTTCGCCTTGCCGGCAGCTTGCGAGGTTGATTGCGGAGCGTCCGCGAGTTTCGGGTCACGCGCGCCGAAGACCACCTCGTGTCCTGCTCGCGCCCAGCCCGACCCGAGTGCCCCTCCTACATGGCCCGCTCCAATTACCGCAATTCGCATTTTGCCTCCTGCCGTCTTGAGAATGATCCGGCGTGATGCCCGGCTGGACGCCGATGAAACGAGCGGAGCTGAGGATCGCCGGACGGATCAGGTTCCCCGCAGCCTTCTACGGTATGGATTTCGGTGCCCGGGGCCATTCGATTTTTTGTCCTTAGATCAGAATCACAGTCTTGCCGCGCGACTGCCCGCTCCGGGAAGCCGCGATCGCCGAGAGGGCCTCGTCGAAAGGAACCCGCTTTTCAATCGGAATTTTCAACTTGCCGGCCGCCGCGCTTGTGCCCAACCGTTCCACCAATCCCGAATTCGCCTCCAGCATGAAATTTCCTCCGCGAACGCCCCGGGCAGCAAGCGTTTTTTCGTCCGCGATGTAGTTCGTAGTCAGCGCCACCCCTCCCTTGCGGACGAGGGCCGCGCAGTCTGCGAATCCCGCGGGATTGCTGGCCAAATCCACGAATCCATCAATCCCACCGGGAAAATGCTCCGCAACTTGCTTGCTGACCGAACCGGTCGTGAAATCCACCACGGAATTTGCCCCCAAAGCTTTCAACATCGCTTCGTCTGTTTTTGTCCCGGTGGCAATTACACACAGGCCGCGCTGATGGGCCAGTTGCGTGAGGAACTGGCCGACGCCGCCCGTGGCGCCGACGATCAGAACCGTCTCGCCCGCCTTCAGCTCGCTTTTCTCCAGAAGATCGAGCGCTGCCATGCCCGCAGTCGGAAGGGCAGCCGCATCCTCCATGCTTAAGTTCTCGGGTTTCTTCGCGATGGGTGCGCCCTCGGAAACCGCACAGTACTGCGTGTACGTGCCACGGCCGAGCGGAATCTGCCAAAACTGCCCGAACACTGGATTGCCTATCGCAAATCGCTTGATTCCTGAACCCACAGCCTCGACGGTTCCGGCCCCGTCGAAACCGAGGACTAGTGGAAATGTATGCCCGACCTGCCCATCCATCGCGCCGTCGGCGATCTTCCAATCGAACGGATTGACTCCGGCCACGGATAACCGCACGAGCACCTCATCTTCTTTGGGTTGGGGTGTTGCAACCTCCATTACCTCGGGTGTCTCCTTAAATGACTTGACGACAATTGCTCGCATAAATTCCTTTCCTTACGAACGAGATGGTTCAATGCTTCGATTTACAGATGGTGCAACGTGCGAGAAGAGCCACGGCGCAAAGACTTTACTCAAGGCCGGCAGGCAAACATAGGTGAGCAGGACGGTCATGATAGAGGTCACAGGTAACATGCGCAGTGCGACGGGCCATGCTAAGATGCCCGGAATCAAGCCGGAAAGAATGAACAGCACGACATTCACCAGCAGATAAACAGTTGGGATTGTAAGGAGGCACATCTTCCACCGCGGCGGGGCCTGCGCCGGCGACGCGCTTGGCACGGCGAAAAAGGTCTCGATACCGGGCGCCGTTTGATAGTAATGTGTAGAAAATTGGTCCGCTTGCTCGGCGAGGGCAAGCCGCTGCGGCGAGTTTTCCCAGTCAGATAGAGCAGCGGTCGAGTGAAAGCGGATCAGCATTGTCCTCACGCTTCCGCGCGGATCGGGTGACGTGACCACGGTCATTCCGTCGTATCCCGGCACAGCGCGAAGAGTAGCTACTACCTTCTGCAGCCACTCTTCGTAATCGTCCTCGCGTCCCTTTCCGATTCTCCTGGCGACGGCTGCGGTATGAACAACACTCATGGCCGCAGCAGCACCTTGAACACGGACTTGTCCTTATCGAAACGTTCGTAACCCTCCGCCACGGACGAGAGGGTCATCTTCGTACCGCACAGCGGTTCCGCGTTGATGCGGCCTTCGGCCATTAGATTGAGCGCCGCGCGAATGTAGTTCTGGACGCTGCACGTACCGATGGCAAACCGGGTTCCGTTCAGATAGGCTGCGCGAATTCCAAATTGCATGGTTTCCGCCTCCGACAAGCCAACGACGCTCACCATTCCGAACGGACGAATGGACGCCAGCGCGTCGTCGATTGTCTGTGGAAGACCAACGGCCTCGATTGCCACATCGACTCCGCGGCCTTTCGTCAATTCGCGAATTTGCGCAAGGCTGTCGCCGGAGGAGGCGTTGATCGGTGTCGAACCGAATTGGCGCGCGAGTTCGAGGCGTTCCGGCGAGCGATCAATTGCGAAAACGGCAGAGGCCCCGTGCAGCAGGGATGCCTGCTGCGCGAACAAACCGACCGGCCCGCACCCGAAGACCGCAACTGTATCGCCTGGCTGAACCTGCCCGTACGCCGCCGCCTGCATTCCCGTCGAAAGATTGTCGCCCGCGAAAATCGCGTGCTCATCCGGGACTTTGTCGGATACCGATGCCAGTGAGAAATCCGCAAACGCGACGCGCACCGCCTCAGCCTGCGCGCCCGGAGTGTCGAGTCCGAGCATCTCGCCATTCGGGCACTTTGACGGATAACCACGGCGGCACAATTCGCAAAGCCCGCATGACGATTTGAAGGCTCCGGTCACACGATCGCCCTTCTTGAACAGGGTCACGGCTGGGCCGGCCTCTTCCACGACACCGACGAACTCGTGACCCATCACCGGAGGGGTACCCGCCCCTTTTTGATACTTTTCGTTGGCTCCGTGATAGGTATGCAGGTCGGAGCCGCAGATGGCTGTGAGCGTGGAGCGAACCACACAGTCCGTGGGCTTTCTGATCTTGGCGTCTTCCACCTTCGCAGCGCGAACGTTCCGCGCGCCATTGTACGTTGCTGCAAGCATTAGACAGTCCTCCTGATTGGCCACGTAGAGCGCTTCTTGGGCCGAAGATTCGGTTCATTCATCTCGTGGGAACGATCACCGAGGTACAGATCGAGTTCGCCGTTCCGGCTTCTATCAAAGGCGAGCAGGTCATATTCCGTTGGGACTTTCGCCAGTGATGGAACGAAAAGCGCGCCCGTCGAAGAGACATCCTGTTGAATGCCGGGCGCCCACTGGCCCTGACCTGCGCCACTTTCGGTGAGCTGCCTGGCGAGTTGGCGAGTATGAACGGTTAACAGGCGCCGCGAGAAATGAAATACGGCAGCACGGGCTCCGGGGACCGGTGTCCAGGAGCCCTCCAATTCAAATTCTCCTTCGCCGACACCGTCAAAGAGCCGGCAACGACGATCGGAGTCCGACCACAACGAAAAGCGAACCCTCCACTTCTTGTCATCGAAGTCAAAGGCGCGAGTTAAGAACATTTGGCCGCCGACGGGCAAAGGCATGGATTCAAGAACGGGACTTTCCCAGGTGCCGGACAAAACCTCGAAATCAGGCAAGGGGCTGGATGGTGTCATATTCTTCTCCTCGTAAATCCCGTGACGAGAATGGTGCCCGACATTGCATTGAATCCTCCCTCCGTTGCATCTTTTATGTTGCGCATCTAGCTAGATACAGAGTCAGATCAAATCCTCGAGAGCCGCAGCAACCGCTTCGGCCCTCTCCGTGCCCGAGAAATTGTGCTGGCCAGTAATCTGGTTTCCGTCTCGGATGGCGAAACCCCGCCACAGTCCTGCTTGAATGTAGTTGGCACCGATCCTTTTCATTTCGTCTTCCACCCTAGCTGGTCGCGCGAAAGAAGATTCCTGCTCCACACGGCGTTGTCATAGTCTTCTCCGGCGTTGGCAAATCCAGTCACTGTCTTGCCTTTGGCGAGGTATAGTTCGCTGGAGTCGCGCGGATCGCTCACTTCCCGCCGTTGGGACTGATAGCGGTGCGCCAATTCGCTCCACCGGAAACCGACCGGCCAGCCCGTCGTCGAAGAGACAGCGGGATTCGACAGTACGATGGCCACCCTTTTTCTATTCTTTGGACTAACCACGTTCGGATCTTTGAGGCCCATTCTGTCTCCTGGTCCACGAAAACAATTCTTTTCTTCTCGCAATAGGGTGAGGTTACATATCAGGCGAGTGCCTCACGCGTGTCACTGAACTGTCAGCCCGTTGTAAAATCCGAGAGATGGTAAACCAACCGCTTACCCTCAAGTGAGTTACTTACCTGATGGTAAGTTTTAGAAAACTCTCTCTCAAACCTCTGACGCGCTAAACTTCTCGTTCAAGACTGACCGCGGCAACAATTTATTCCATGATGAGATGTGACTTGATCTGCCCTCAATCGATTCCAAGATTGAATGTAACTTGATCTGTTTTTTGAACGTCTCTGCTTCGGGAGGAAGGCTATGACTGATGACTTCAGCTTACGGAACCGGAGCTTGCAGTCGCGAGACGCGGTCGAATTGCTATCTGACAAGTGGCGCATAACACTCTTGCACCTCCTCACTCCTGGACCGCAGCGAGCCAAGGCTTTGCAGCAGGCTATTACGAAAATCTCACCTAAAGTGCTTGCGCAGACCCTGCGTGGGATGGAGCGAGACGGATCGCTCCGAGATCGCGGATCAGCTTGTCTTTATCGGGAGAGTGCGAAACCGCGATGGTCTCGAAACCTGCAGCTTTCGCGTATTGCACTGCCAGGTGCCCAAGCCCACCGATCCCGAGCACGGCCACGCGCTCGTGCGGCTGGGGATCCGCCCAGCGGAGCCCGCTATAGACCGTGTAAAACGGCGCAGAAGATCGGGGCTGCTTGCTCGTAGGAAACCTTGTCGGGAATTAGGTCGACCGGGTTGGGGTCGGACCAGTTGTAGTACAGGCGTTCCCAGATGCCGCCCGAGCCTTCCTGAACCAACAAGAGACAGGTGTAAGCGTGCGGATCAGTAGTGCGAAGTCAATGAGCCACGAGTGACGGCACGGGATCGCTCACCGAGCCGACCAGCCCGCAGTCTAGATCCGTTTGATTGTCGCGAACCAGGCCGGTGAGCCGTCGTCGTGGTATCTCGTCTGAATCCGGTCCGGTTCGATGGCAGCGACGTTCCATCCATGGCTGGGGTTGAACGCCGCTCTCAGCTCTTCCTGACTGATGGGGTGCGGGCCAGTACCGGGACCGTCGTCACTGAAGCACAGCACATACAGGGTTCCATCATGCTCGGTCACCGACGCTAGACTCGCCACGTATCCTGGTCGCTCGTCGCCGTCGAAGGTGTGGAACAGCCCGCAGTCCAGCACCGTCTCAAACCTGCACCCCAAGCGCTCCAGCTGGAACGCGTCAGCGGCAGCGAACGCAAGCTTGATCCCACGGTTGTCGGCCTTCTCTCGGGCGATCGCCAGTGCCGTCTCAGCCACGTCAACGCCCAGAACCGACAACCCCAGCGAAGCGACGTGAAGAGCGTTCTCGCCGGTCCCGCAGCCCGCATCGAGCACCGCTCCGGCGAATCCGCCTTCG
>Ga0210384_10000834_pt1 | contig 44948 bp, 39 predicted proteins | sample IncBWH2MmetaG_FD_160574 | JGI IMG/M metagenome (GOLD analysis project Ga0210384, IMG submission 160574) | Forest soil microbial communities from Barre Woods Harvard Forest LTER site, Petersham, Massachusetts, United States - Inc-BW-H-2-M | ecosystem: Environmental > Terrestrial > Soil >... | reverse complement strand
CTGCGGGCATTTCCAATCCCGGCCCGCACGGCCTCAGTCAGATTCTCTACGCCTTCGTTTCGTCCGCCGGAAACAACGGCTCCGCCTTCGGAGGACTGACGGTCAATACACTTTGGTATGACACGGCCACGGGCATCACCACGTTGATCGGCCGCTTTTTCATGATCATTCCCATGCTGGCCATCGCCGGCAATCTCGCGCAAAAAAAATATGTGCCGCCGTCGCTGGGCACATTTCCGGTGACGACGCCGCTGTTCACGCTTCTGCTGATCAGCGTCATCCTGATTCTGGGCGCGCTCACTTTCTTCCCGGCCCTGAGCCTGGGGCCGATTCTCGAGCACCTTCTCATGCACGTTGGAAAGACTTTCTAGAAAATCTATGGCAAGCCATCGCAAATCGGTTTGGGATGTGAATCTGGTTCGCAGCGCGGCCTGGAGCTCGCTGCTCAAGCTAAGCCCTCGCAATATGATGGGGAATCCCGTCATGTTCGTAGTCGAAATCGGCAGCGTGATCACGTCCGTGCTTCTGATTCTCCATCCCCACGAGGCATTCGGTTTCAACCTCCAGATCACGTTGTGGTTGTGGTTTACCGTTCTGTTCGCCAACTTCGCCGAGGCTATGGCCGAGGGTCGAGGAAAGGCGCAGGCGGAAACGCTGCGGCGCGCCCGGTCGGAAACCATCGCCAAGCGGATCACTTGCGACGGCAAGATCGAAGAAGTTCCCAGCGCCAAGCTGCGCTCCGGCGATCTGGTTTCGGTATCAGCGGGAGAACTGATTCCTGGCGATGGCGAGATCGTCGAAGGGGTGGCCTCGGTCGACGAATCGGCTATCACCGGAGAGTCAGCCCCGGTGATTCGCGAAGCAGGCGGTGACCGCTCAGCGGTTACGGGTGGAACACGCGTGCTCAGCGACTTTATCAAAGTGAAAATCACCTCTAACCCCGGTGAGACCTTTCTCGATCGCATGATCGCGTTGGTGGAAGGGGCCGCGCGGCAGAAAACGCCCAACGAAATCGCACTGAACATTCTGCTCGCTGGACTCACGATCATCTTTTTGCTGGCCGTAGTTACGTTGCAACCGTTCGCGGTTTATTCCGGATCGCCGCAGACTGTGTTCGTGTTGGTCTCGTTGCTGGTGTGCCTGATCCCCACTACGATTGGCGGCCTGCTATCGGCCATCGGCATCGCCGGCATGGATCGCCTGGTGCAGCACAATGTACTATCGATGTCCGGCCGCGCTGTCGAAGCCGCGGGAGACGTGAACACACTCCTGCTCGATAAAACCGGCACGATTACTTTCGGCAACCGGCAGGCCACCGAGTTTCTGCCCGCGCCGGGAGTGACCGAAGCCGAAATGGCCGATGCCGCGCAGCTCTCGTCGCTGGCCGACGAAACGCCGGAGGGCCGGTCAATCGTTGTGCTGGCGAAGGAAAAATATAAACTGCGCGGGCGCGACTTCGCCGCCCATGAAGCGGAATTCATTCCCTTCACCGCGCAGACACGCATGTCTGGCGTGAACCTGGATGGCCGGCAGATTCGTAAAGGGGCTGCCGAATCCATCGCGCATTATCTCGAACAGAACAACGGCGCCATGCCCGCGGAAGTCCGCGCCTCCGTCGAACGCATCGCCTCTTCGGGCGGAACACCTCTCGTCGTATCGGAGAACCGGCGAGCCATGGGCGTCATTCATCTGAAAGATGTGGTCAAGGGTGGGATTCGCGACCGCTTCGCCCAGCTGCGGGCCATGGGCATTCGCACTGTGATGATCACTGGCGACAATCCGCTCACCGCTGCCGCGATTGCGCGCGAGGCCGGGGTCGACGATTTTCTTGCGCAAGCCACGCCCGAAGATAAACTGAAGCTCATTCGCAGCGAGCAGGCGGGCGGAAAACTTGTCGCCATGACCGGCGACGGCACCAACGACGCGCCTGCGCTGGCCCAGGCCGACGTCGGCGTCGCCATGAACACTGGCACGCAAGCCGCCAAAGAAGCCGGAAACATGGTCGATCTCGACTCCAATCCCACCAAGCTCATCGAGGTGGTCGAAATCGGAAAGCAGTTGCTGATGACGCGAGGCGCCCTGACAACGTTTTCCATCGCCAACGATGTCGCCAAATATTTCGCGATCATCCCCGCCATGTTTGCCGTCACCTTCCCTGTGCTCAACGCGCTGAACATCATGCATCTCAAGACGCCGCAATCGGCGGTGCTCTCGGCGGTCATTTTTAATGCGCTGATTATCATCGCGCTCATCCCGCTGGCGCTGCGGGGCGTGAAATACCGCGCCATGAACGCCGAGGCCCTGCTGCGCCGCAACCTGTTTATCTACGGCGTGGGTGGACTGATCGCCCCGTTTGTGGGAATTAAACTCATCGACGTGCTGATCACGATGGCGGGCTTAGCTTGAGCACATGGCCCGAGCACATGGCCTGAGGACTCTTATGAAGAAGCATCTCATTACCGCGTTCCTGATGACCATCGCAACCACGGTTCTGCTGGGCGTGCTGTATCCGTTGCTGATCACGGCGCTGGCGCAGGTTCTGTTCAAAGACAAGGCGAACGGCCAACTCATCACGCGCAACGGACAGGCCATCGGTTCGCGCATCATCGCCCAGCCCTTCACCTCGGCGAAGTATTTCCACCCGCGTCCCTCGAACGCCGGCAACGGATACGACGCCGCCAATTCCGGTGGCACCAACTACGCGCCCACCAACCAGAAACTCATCGATCGGGTTCAAGCGGATGCCAAGAGCCTGCATGAAGAGAATCCCGCTCAACCTATTCCGGTAGATCTCCTCACCACTTCCGCGTCGGGCCTGGATCCGGAAATCTCCCCGGCGGCGGCGGAGTTTCAGGTCCCGCGCGTGGCGCGCGAGCGCGGACTGCCGGAGTCCACCGTCCGCGATTTAGTGCAGAAGCATACCGATCAGCGCGACTTGGGATTGCTCGGCGAACCGCGCGTGAATGTTCTGGAACTGAATCTTGCGCTGGATGATATGACCCAGAAGCGCTGAGGCACAGCCCTCGCGCGATCCTGTGCCCGTAACTCGTGTCCGTAAACCGACGTGAGATAATGGGGCGAATTCGCCTTGGCCCCGTAGCTCAGATGGATAGAGCAGCGGTTTCCTAAACCGAAGGTCGGCAGTTCGACTCTGCCCGGGGCCACCATTCCATCCCAAAATAAAATGGCACTCTCCAGTCCAGTAGCCCTTACGCGGCGATGACACTCGAAATCCGCGGGCGTTGCAGTTGATTTCGGAAGTGAGATGGCATAAGTTATTTGCAACGCAGGCCGGTGCGCTTTCCCTGAAGCGAGATGCTGGCCGACGGTGCTCCCGTCGAGGTGCGCCATGTTCACGAAACATCTGCTCGGGTCCGCCCTCGTGGCATTGATCGTCATTGGTGTTAGTGGCCCTGCGTCCGCCCAGACTGGCCCCACGATTAACGGGCGCATTCATAATCCCAATCCAGTCGTAAATCGCCCCGACTCCATACAGGACGCGGGCCTTTACGGTTACTGGAGCCGCATGACGGATCAGGACCGCGCCGGCGGCGCTTTGCTGGGCAAGGTAGTGGTCAGAGACGAACTGCTTCCGTGGGATCCCATCGTGGTGACGGTCAGTTGCGACGGAGCCGTTGCCTACACCGCAGAAACCGATGCGAAGGGATACTTTGCGATCCTGCCCAGCCGCATTCCAGGGGAAATGAGTTTGCAGGGCGATCGAGAGCGGCAGATGAAGGTGCACTTCGAGGGATGCTCGGTGCAGGCGTTTCTTGCGGGTTTCAAGTCTTCCGGGCTGAGCATCACGGAACGCAACCTGCGCGATAGTCCTGAACTCGGAACCATCACGCTCACCCGAGAATTCACCGCTCGGGGCACGGCCATGAGCGCCACCAGCAAGTCGGTGCCAGCCAGCGCCGCCGAGCACTGGAGCCGAGCCGGCGAGGAAATGCTGGCTGACCGGCCGGAACGCGCGCGGCGGCAGTTGGAGGAGGCTGTGCGCATTTATCCCGCCTTCGCCGTGGCGTGGTACCAGCTCGGCACACTGCAGCGGCTGTCGAACCCTCGCGAGGCGGAGATCTATCTGCGGAAAGCGGCGGCAGCGGACCCGGCCTTCGTTTCCCCGCATGAGCAGCTCGCTGCTCTGGCAGTGCAACAGCAGGATTGGTGGGGCGCGCTTCAGAGTCTCAACCAATACCTGCAACTCGATCCCAAGGGCACCACCCACATCTGGTATTACAGCGCTTTGTCAAACTTCCAGCTGGGGAATATCGAAGCGGCTGAAGGCAGCGCGAACAAACTGCTGACTATGGACCCTCTCCACAACACCCGCAATGGCGAACAGCTGCTCGCCGTAATCCTGGCCAGAAAGGCCGATTATCTCGGCGCTCTCTCCCATTTGCGCCACTGCCTTTCCTACATTCCCCAGGGCCCGGACGCGGAGCTGGTCAAAGCGCAGATTGCGCAACTGGAGAAGCACGTTCCCAAGGCAAACTGACTCGCACGGTGCACCTCTACGGATTCGAGGGGCGATACGTCCAGTCAAAGCGGTGATCGTACAGCCGTTTCTTTTTGTTATCACCGCCATACTCATCCTGGTCTGGCTTGCCGCCGACTCTTCCTCCCACGACCAATTCGTGGATGAGCTGAGCTTTTTCATCGGCGAGTTGGGCGGTGCTCATTCCCAGGCGGGCGGTGCTGGCCTGCGGACTCGAAAATTTCAAATAGCCCTCCGCGTGCACCACCAGCAGGCAGGCGATATCGTCGCCGTTCGCCTTTTTTGCGGGGGTTGAAAGCTTATGTTTCAACTTCTTGACGAGTTGGTCCGCCGCAGCCAGATCCATGGAGTAGCTGTCTCGCATGCCGACCCAGTCAATGCGCTCCAGCATATCCTCGATGTCGTCGGTCTTAATCGAGGCGGGCCATGTGTCCGTCTTCTGGACCTGAGCCAGTTCGCTGGCTGAGAGGGCGATGGCGAACGATTCGTAGTAGATCGTGTTGCCTCTCTCCGTCATGACGGCTATGCCTTTGTGGTGCAGATGCGACTCCAGCTGGTAGTAGGTGCCATTTTTTGGAGGTACGAATACCATTCCCGTGTGGTTGGGCCCGCGCACTTGGTCGCTGGTCAGGAAAGTAAAGCCTGTGCTGGTGTTTTGATAGACAAAAAAACTGTTTTTGAAACCATGGAATTGCGCGATGTCTCCGCGCTGCACTTTGTCGGTATCCACCTGCTTCCCCCAGGTATAGTGAGGAAGTGCTTGGGCGATGTGCAGCGCTTTATCGTGGTCGAGCGCGCGCGCTTCAAACAAGGCGGCGTAGATCCAGTGTGTACATTCGTTGCCGATTCCGGCGGGATTCGAATTCATCTGGTAAACCGCGAAATCCGTCAAAATGCTGCGATGGGCGACGTCAAGTTCCGCCATGATACGCTCCTCAATTCGTTTCGATCCGGGGCCCGCTATGGGACGATATTGATTTCCCGCCGCTTTGACAACTCGAAAATCGTAAGGCTTCAGCGCCCAGTCGCTCGCACGCGCTCGTCGGCACTCCACGATCGTGACGTCGCCGCAGCCAGGACGGTGGCGCCGTCATCGCGTCGCGCTGCCGGTTTCACTCTGTCTGGTGACTCTCCACCGACAGCTTACGCAGCGACAAGCGCTCGTGATGCGCCAGTATCAATCCGACCGGGATCACCGCCGCGAACGTGACCAGCCACAGCAGGATTCCGCAACTGGCGGCCATCTCCGGCGGGACATCGAACACGTTGGACAACGTCGCGATGACCGCTATTTGCGACCCTCCGCCGACCGCCGGCAGTTGCAGCATTGAGCCCAGCATGCTGGAGAACACCAGAATCAGGAGCTGCGAGACCGGAATCTTGAGCGCATCCATCCCATAGGACATCGTCACTTCCTGATACGCCAGCGCGATCACATACCACATCCCGACCGACACCAGCGTCAGCCAAAGCAGCGACCATGGTCCGTGAATCGTGTTCAGCCCCTTGCCGAACTCCCGCACCCGCTGCCCCAGTCTGTGCCCCAGGTTCGACGGCAGGTGGGAGAACCGCCGTTCCAACCAACATGCCACCGTTTCGCCGCACCTTTTGATCACCACCGCCGCCAGCGTGGTCGCCGCTACCAGGGCAATCAAAACAAAGCCCGCTTCTCGAAAGCGCAGGTAGTATTCCGGATGAGGAATGGAGGGCAGGGCGCTCGGCAGGAAAATGGCCAGCAGCATGAGGATCGTGAACGCGCCCAGATCGAAGATGCGTTCCACGCCCCACACCGCCAGTTGCGAAGAGAAGGAGAGGTCGGTGCGCCGAGCGATCAAATACGGACGAATGAATTCCCCCGCTCGCCCCAAAAGCGCCAGCCCCGCGAACCCAACCAGCGTGGGCGATACCAGTTCTGCCACCGTGGTCTTCGGCCGCACCGGCTTCAGAAAAATCTTCCACCGGACTGCACGCATGCCATACGCGAAGTAAATGAGTGCGATGCCATGCAGTACGTGGATTTTCTTGATGCGGTGAGTCTGGCTCCAGAACATACCCCAGTCGAAGGTTCGCCAATGCCGGTATTGCAGATAAACCAGAACGGCCAGGATGAGGAATACCACAACGCTGGCCAGGATGCGTTTCTTATCCATGAAGGGGGAAAACTCCGCGCCGCGGCCCAAGCAATGCGCAGCGGGAAACGGCTGTTCCAAGGTAAATGACCCTGCCGAGGCGGTCAAACCACGAGCGTTCAAGTGGGGAAAGCGGTTTTATGTGGGGACGGCCGCCCGTCGAGCGCAGCTCGATTTTGGTGGGGTTGATCCTACCGGCTCGCCTGCGCCGTATTCGTCTTAGCTGGAACCAGCGGGGACTTCTGAGCCTTCCCCGCGGACCCCTGAGTCTTTGCACTCGCGTGCTTTGAGGCTGCAGTCTTTGGAGAAGAGCTCGGCGCCGCTTTTTCTTCGGCCGCCTTCTTTTTATTAAAGTCCCTCACCACCCGCGCCACGTACGCGCGCGTCTCGTAATAAGGAGGCACGCCACCAAACTGCTCGACCCGCTGTGGTCCCGCATTGTAGGCCGCCAGCGCCTTCACCAGATCGAAGTTGTAGCGCTCCAGCAGTTCCCTCAGATATTTCGTTCCACCCTCGACATTCGCCTGGGGATCGAATTCATTCGGCACGCCGAGTTGCGAAGCCGTCCCGGGCATCAACTGCATAAGTCCCTGCGCTCCCTTGGGAGACACGGCCCGCGCGTTGAAACCACTCTCCGCCTTGATCACGCTGTTCACCAGGTCCGGATCGAGCCGGTAGCGCCCGCTCGCGGACTGGACCACATCATTCAAATCCACCGTACCGGATCTGGAGAAGACCGATGTTGCCGAGAACAACGACGCGCCTGGTGCAACAGTTCTCGAGTTCTTTGTCAGAAGTGGGGATTTTGACTCCTCCGGGGCCGCCTCAAAATGCTCAATCTCGGCCGTGGGCACATCCACGAAACTCGAGCCATCCGCGGATACATACAACCGCGTAGTATCCCCGACCACTTCCCGCCGCTCATGCCGGATGGAGAATCCGTTTTTCAACACCGCAACTTCCGTGGCAAGGCAGGGAAGTGCCGCCACCGCGAGAATCGCGAGGACGCACAGACGCAGCCGAATTGAAAGTGCCGCTCGACTCCGCATATTCCAACGACCAACAGCCAACGACTAACGACCAACGACTAACGCAGGCGCACCCAGCGCCAAATCCACCGCCGCTGCCACGCCGCAGGCGTCATTGCTCCGGGTCACGGTCCAGCCGCGACTCAGCAATTCCGCGCACGCATTCCCCATGATAACCGGATAGCCCGCGAACTCAAGCATCTCAACGTCATTGTGGTTGTCACCGAGGGCCATGACCTCTTCGCGCTGGTATCCGCGATGCGTCGCCCACCGCTCCAGCGCGTGCCCCTTCGAGCATCCCGTGTTCAACACATCAATCATCGACAAATCCCGCGCTGGATACTCCGTCCGCAACACGGTCACGGTCCCATCCATGCCTGCGCCCTCGAGCGCGCTTAGAGCCTGGCTCATCCGCGACATGGTTCCGCAAAACATGGCCTGCACCGGATCGCTCACCAGCGCGTTTTCAATCGGCACCACAAACTCGATGTACTCCATATTCTTCTCGAGCCAGCGCCGGATGCTCTCTCCGAGTTCGTCGAGGTGTTCTAGAACAATCGCGCCCTTGATCTCCTTATCAAAGGTCAGAACGGTGTTCCCTCGGAATTCTTGCATCGCTGCGCAAAGCTTCCGGCAAGTTTCCGCCGGCATCAGGTCGCGATGAAACGTTTCCCCGGCCAGCGATCGTGTCACCGCCCCGTTCGAGCTGATCAGCCAGAGATCGAATCCAAGTTGCTTCGCGATGGGCAAGGCAAACGTGTGCCTGCGTCCGGTCACGAGCACAATCTCGATGCCCGCCGCGTGCGCCCGCCGCAGCGCCACGAGATCGCAGTCAGAAACCTGAAATTGTGGATTGAGCAGCGTGCCGTCAATGTCCGTCGCCAGCAGCCGGATGGAAGGCTTGGAAATCTTCACCATTGTCGATTTTAGCATCGCGACTCGCCGTCACGGTTCGCGGAACTCCGAGTCGGGCGCCTTCCTTGACAGCGGCACTGGATTTGGCAAAATAGAGAAGTCCCGGCTTCGCAGACATTGCGGGAGCCGATAGCATGCGCCCATGAAAGTGACAATCGTTCCCCGCGCCCATCGCCGCCATGCCCTGCTGGTAGCTCTCGGGCTTGCATTGATCGCTTTCCTGATGATTTCCTGCGGCTCACCCAACGCTAACTTCGGGCGCCTTCTGCTCTCCATCTCGGTCACGCCCGCAACCGCCGATGCGCAGAAGTTCCAGAACGGTCAGGTGGTTTTCACGGCCACCGGCACTTTCAATCAGTCGCCCTTTTCCGTACCTGTCCCATCCACTCCGCCGTACTCCGGTAAATTTTTTGTGGACACCACCGCGACCAACCAGGTGATCGCCACCATCGTGAGCAGCGGTTCAGGAACTGCGACCGTGCAGTGCATCTCAGGGATGTCTGGAACCGTCAACCTCGGCAACATAGCATCCGCCAACAACGGGACCAGCACCACCGTCACCGGCCTCGCCCAAATCACGTGCCCGTAGAGGTATCGACTCGATTGAAATTTAGAAGAGCTCAGCTAGGTGGACTGCGCCGGCAGCCGCGCGAGCAGGGCACTGGCCTTGCGGAACCATGGTCGTTCCCGCCGCCGCAGATATCCCGGCATGGTCGGCTTTTTGTCGAGAATTTTCCGCGACCACTCGCGGGCCTCGACCACGCGTCCCTGCGACTGTAGAAACAGTGCGTAGTAGTAATAGGTCTCGGAGATGGTAGAAATCCGGGTCGCCTCCCGGAACATGGCGTCCGCCTTCTCGACCTGCCCAGTCTGCGCATAGGCCCACGCTAGCAGCCCCTTGGCCCTATGGAAGTCGTAGTCAGGATCGGAGGTGACGGCACGCTCCAGGTCCGGCACGGCCGCAGAGAAGTCTCCTAGTTCGATCTCCGCGACGCCACGCCGGTAGAAGGGATCAGGATGGTCCGTTCGCGAAGAGATCGCTTTGTCGTATGCCGCCCGTGCCCGAGCGAAGTTCCCGTCGTCGAGATACAGGAGCCCAAGCTCTTCGTAGTTTCCCGCCGAAGGATTGTCGAGGATGGTCCGCTCGAGTTCGTGGATCCGCCGCCGCCGCGGAAAAACCTGGAATGAGCTCCGCAGCAGCCCCGCGTCTGGAATCACTTCCACCAGGATGTAGACCAGCGCTCCCACCCAGTGAAACATGATGACCCAGATCCAAAACCAGTCCGGCCGCCGCCGGATGAAGTGAACAATAGCCACAATCCGCAGCGCGATCGACCACCACGAAAACGCAAAGAAAAGAAATGATCCCATGGGTGAAATCGCACTATAGCATGCGCCACCCGTCTTTTTCGGTGACGCCCCGATAACCAAAGTGTACCCACGGGTGCCTCCCTTGTCGCGTGGTGTGCGGGAGGGTGGATTTTGACTTTCGATCTATCCATGAACGCCGGTGCAGCAAGACAGACGGCGACTACTTCATTTCGATTTGGCTGCCGCATGATGGTCGTAGCTGATCACGCGCGTGATCTTCCACGCCCCGTCCTTGTACTGCCACAAATGAATGAACTGGCCTTCGCCCACGCCTTCGGTATCTTCGTGGCCGGGATGGTGGAAGCGGTGAACGCCCGTCTCGAGAAAGCCGTAACCCTTCATGTAGAACACCTTCAGCGTTCCGGGAACGAGTTCGCGTGTAGTCTTGCCGCAGATGTTCTTCTTGACGCTGTCGGTCAAGGCCACCTTGCCGAGCGTGACGCCGCCCTGATCGTGGTAGAACTCGACGTCGTCCACAAAGAAAGAAGCGAACTTGTCGAGGTCGCAACGGTTGTAGGCATCGAACAGCGCCGCATCGAGAGCGGCGCCGGCGCGGTCGAGCTCCTCCTGGTTCTGAATTTTGTCGAACGCTGGAACACTTTGTGCGGGCACGTTCTGTGCGCCCGCGTTGCAGAGAAATGCGAAAGGGATTGCCAGGAGCAATGACAGAGCTAGGCGTCGATGCATGAGATCTCACTTTCCGTGGAGATGGGTGTGCAAGTGAGAGTACGAAGGAGAACAGAAAGATGTTCCGCGTTCCGAGGGACATCCGATCAATTCCCGGGCTTAGTAAGCTGCAGCTTGCCTGCGCCTCTTGGCAACCGACGTCCCGGACTTATTCGGCCAGGTCGCTACTCGGCCAGGTCCCTTAACGGCCCCGACAGCCTGCCTTCGAGTTCGCGATCGACATGCCGGAGCTCTTCCAACAACGCCTGCATCGCTTTCTGAAAGGCACGTTTTAGTTCGCGAGGCTCAAGCGACCGGGGGAGACAGACGGCAGCGGTGTCCCGCTCAGCAACGGGGAGATCGTCGAGGCCCCGGCCCTGCGCCGCAATCACGCCGCAGCGCAGGCAGGTGAGCTCGCAGATATGGTTCCGCATGCCGCTCAACATGTATTCCGCCTGCAAGATCCGGCCACGTTCGAGGCTGGATCGCACGTGCAGCGCATAGAGCCATGCCATCCCGATCAGAGCATGGGGATTCGGTTGCGGCGCGGGACGCGGCGGATTCGCCTCGCCGAAAATCAGCCGGAAATTCGGTCCGATCGCGCCGAAGTCTTGCGCGAGCCAGAAAGAGACATCCACCTGTAGCGTGTTTTTCAGCAGGAACACGCGGTACAGCGTCGCGCCGTGCATGACGTCGACGTGAGCGACCGCACCGAGATGGTAAAGACGCTCGGTCCATTCGGCGACCACTTGCTCGTGAGAGGCGGCTGATGCGAGGCAGAGAACCAGATCGATGTCGGACCAGCGGTCGAGTCGGGACGATGCCGCCGAACCGGTGTGCGCCGCGCCGCAGAGGTTGGGGTCTTTCTTAGCGGCCGAAACGAGTTCGGCGCGGAGGCGCTCGCGGTCGTCAGCGGTGAAGATCGGCACGCCGTAGATGATAAACGAACGGGCGGGCTTATGGTTCCGAAGCTTAGACGGGGCAGACTTGGGAGCGAAGTGATTGTAGGCCAGGACCCGCCAACCTTAGGCTGCTGCGTGGGCTCTGGAGGCCTTGAGCTTCACCTCTGCCTTGGCTCCAAGGAGATCGGCATAGAGCAGCAGTCGAGCTACGCTCAACGTGGAGAGCTTGCCACGCATCAGTTCGCTGACGCGCGGTTGCTGAATTTGCAGGATTCGTTCCAGATCGCGGGCTCGGTATCCGCGGCGTTTTACGAGCTGCAGAATGTTCTGATGCAGCGCTGCTTTCAGTTTCAGCTCGAGGGCCGATTGTCGATCCAGCCCGAGTTCATCCAATACGCTCCCAGTGACTCTGTATTCATTTTCTTCGGAGCGCTTGTTTGGCATTCTTCTTTTCCTCGCGTTCGGCTTCCAGTACGCGCTTGAGGCGCGTCTTGGCTGTTTCAATGTCCTTCTGTTCGATGGCGTTCGACCGCTTTTCGAAGCAATGGAGAACCTGGATTACGTCTGCCCGTCGCACGTAGAGAATTCGATACCACGCTCTCGCATCCTCCTCCCGGAGTTCGTAAACGCCAGCGCCTACCTCGCGAACCAGTTTCCGGTCTGGAGGAATCTGGCCGCGCTGCACTCGTTCCAGAGCGTACCCGAGATCCCCCTTGATATCGTCCGGGAATCCTTGCAGAGCCTGCCTCGATCCGCCCTGAAAAACGACCGGGATCAAGAGTTGCGCTTGCCCGTCCGCCGGTCCGGAGAAATCATCGGATTTCTTGTTACTTGTATACACGTTTCTTGTATGTTTTGTCACGATAACCTCGGTAACGCGCTGTGAGGGCCGTATGGCCCAAGCCGTCGTATGGAAACATTTTGAGGTAATTCGTCCAGCGGGGAGGGACACATCGCGAAAATTCAGGCATGGGTATTTGTCCGGTAAGCTTCTGCGCCCAGAATCGACCTATTGGCGATCGCCATGGCGGGGTCCGGGGTAGCTTCCATAGTGGGAGCATTGAATTTAAGCCAGAGTCGAAGTAAACGGGTTGCGCGCCGCTTATAAGTCTTGCGGAGGCCGTCAGCGGAAAAACACTTATTTTTCCCGGCGGCCTCAAAGGCATCTGTTAACAAGCGTGCTAGCGCATCTAAATGATTCATCTTGGGACAGAGCGTGCGGTATCTGGCTAGCAACAGGGCAACTCCCATGTCGGTTTTCCCCCAAGCTTTAAGATATAGCCCGAACTTGATGGCTTGCTCCTTCGTGATTTTGGCTAATGTCCGCATGGCGCCGACCGCGAGTTCCGCTCCAGGGTCATCTGCTAGCGTCTTCGGAAACTGCATCCCTAGAACGCTGCCGCCGTTCATATACGCCCAGAATCGGACATCCGACAGAGGATCGTCCACTCGCTGTTTCGTCTCACGAGCGAGGTTATCCAGACGCTTAGATAGGCTCTTCAACGCGGCTTGACGCTGGCGCATCAGCTTGAGCATCCACTTCCGGTCACCTTGGGCGGCAAGGGCTAGGAGGGTCAACAGAACTTTTTGATCTACTCCCGCATTCTTCATCACACGCAGGTCGTGGCGACCAGCTTTGGAAATTGTGTTCTCCAAACGTACTAACTCCTTCTGCCACTTCCGACGGTCAGCATCCATCTCGTCGTCGAAATCTAACGCGTTGGTGTTCAAGTTAGCCTCCCGAGCATTTGTCTTATCGAACGGCCTCCCCCTTCAGGCTTCGACTAGTGTAGGCTGAGCAGAAAGCGTTCCCACAGGAATCGTCGGGTATCAACAAAAAAGCCCCGCTCTCCCGAGCGGGGCTTTGATTTGAATGAGTCTGGCGAGCTTTGTGGCGCGGCTGAGGCCGCGCCCTTTCAAGGCCAAATCGCTCAACGGCTAAAGCAAAGAAAAGCCCCGCCTTTCGACGGGGCTTTTGAGTTGCATAGATCCTTCGCGCAAAGACCGCGCTCAGGATGACAAGCTGGTTCTTAGTACATGTCGCCCATGCCGCCGCCACCGTGTCCGCCGGGTGCCGGAGCTTCCTTCTTTTCCGGAATCTCGGCGATCAGGGCTTCGGTGGTGAGCATCAGGCTGGCGATGGAGCCGGCATTCTGCAGGGCTGTGCGCACGACCTTGGTGGGGTCGAGCACGCCGGCCTTGACCAGATCCTCGTACTCGTTGGAGAAGGCGTTGAATCCGAAGTTGGTTTCTTTGGACTCGAGCACCTTGCCCAGGATCACTGCACCTTCTTCGCCGGCGTTCTCGACGATCTGGCGCAGGGGCTCGGTGATGGCGCGCTTCACGATGTTGATGCCGATCTGCTCATCGCCGTCGGCCTTCAACTTATCGAGCGCACCGGCGCAACGGGCCAGAGCAACTCCGCCGCCGGGGACAATGCCTTCTTCCACGGCCGCGCGGGTGGCGTGCATCGCGTCTTCTACACGGGCTTTCTTTTCCTTCATTTCGGTTTCGGTTGCGGCGCCGACTTTGATGACGGCTACGCCACCGACCAGCTTCGCCAACCGCTCCTGCAGTTTCTCGCGGTCGTAGTCGCTGGTGGTTTTGTCGATCTGGCTGCGAATTTCCTTTACGCGGCCTTCGATCTCAGCATGCTTGCCCTTGCCTTCGACCACCGTGGTGTTGTCCTTGTCGATGGTGATCTTCTTAGCCTGGCCGAGGTCGGAGATCTGAACGTTCTCGAGCTTAATGCCGAGATCTTCAGTGATGGCCTTGCCGCCGGTCAGGATAGCGATATCCTGCAGCATGGCCTTGCGGCGATCGCCGAAGCCAGGAGCCTTGACGGCCGCGACTTGCAGCGTGCCCCGCAGTTTGTTGACGACTAGGGTAGCGAGCGCTTCGCCTTCGACATCTTCAGCGATGATCAAGAGCGGCTTGCCGGACTTGGCAATCTGCTCGAGCAGCGGGAGCAGGTCCTTCATCGAGCTGATCTTCTTTTCGTTGATCAGGATGTAGGCGTTCTCAATCGCGACTTCCATGCGCTCGGGGTCGGTGACGAAGTAGGGCGAGAGGTAGCCGCGATCGAACTGCATACCTTCGACGACTTCGAGCTGAGTCTCGAGGGTCTTCGACTCTTCGACGGTGATGACGCCGTCTTTGCCGACCTTCTTCATGGCCTCGGCAATGATCTTGCCGATGGTCTCGTCATTGTTGGCCGAGATGGTGCCCACCTGGGCAATCATTTCGCCGGTGACGGGCTTCGACAGCTTGTCGATTTCGCCGTTGATGCGGTTGCCTTCCTTGTCGAGTTTGCCGGCGATGAGGGTGACGGCCTTCTCGATGCCGCGCTTCAGAGCCATGGGATTGGCGCCGGCGGCAACGGTCTTGACGCCTTCGCGGAAGATGGCCTGGGCGAGAACGGTGGCGGTGGTGGTGCCGTCTCCGGCGACGTCGGACGTCTTGGAGGCGACTTCACGAACCATCTGGGCGCCCATGTTTTCCAGGCTGTCCCGCAGTTCGATCTCCTTGGCGACGGTGACGCCGTCTTTGGTGATGGTCGGCGAACCGAATTTCTTTTCGATGACTACGTTGCGACCCTTGGGGCCGAGGGTGACCTTCACGGCATCGGCCAGAAGGTTGACGCCGCGGAGGATCGCCTGACGGGATTCTTCTCCGTGTACGATTTGCTTTGCCATTGTTATCTCCTAATCAGTTTCTGTCGCAGGCTTGGCCTGCGGGGTTTCTTTGGCGGCTTTTGGCTATTAGCTCTTGGCTCTTAGCTAAACCGCAAATTGCATAGATCCTTCGCGCAAAGAGCGCGCTCAGGATGACAGTGCATGGTCACTTCTTCGAGCCGGCGAGTTCTTTCTTGGCCGGAGTGGCGGCGCCGGTGAGGATGCCGAGGACTTCTTCTTCTTTCATGATGATGAACTCTTCGCCATCAATCTTGATCTCGGTGCCGGAATACTTGCCGAACAGGATGCGGTCGCCTTCGTGGACGGCCAGAGGGAAAGTCTTGCCCTCGTCGTTGGTGCGGCCTTTGCCGGTGGAGATGACTTCGCCCTCCTGGGGCTTGTCTTTGGCCGAGTCGGGGATGATGATGCCGCCACGAGTGGTGGAAGCTTCTTCCACGCGACGGACCAGAATGCGGTCATGGAGTGGTGAAAATTTCGCCATGGTGTGTTGCTCCTTTCAAGGATTTAGAAGGTTGGGTTGCCAAGTTGATCTGCGTAAACCTATGATTTGGTTGGGTTAGCCGCTACTGTTAGCAGTTGCGACTATCGAGTGCTAATTGTAGGATGAGAGCAGGAGATTGTCAAGCGCGGGCGCTATCGCCTCATTGGAGTCGTTTGACCATGGGAAGAGCCAGAGCATAAACCACGAAGGGCACGAAGTATCACGAAGGACTGCACTCGGAACCCTTTCGTTCGTTTGAGCCTCCGTGCTTTCGCGGTTCGTGAGGTCAGGTTTTGGATTATCATTTCCCGCCATGGCGACTCTGGATCCAGCAACGGAATGGCGGCGGCTCACGGAACTCTATGGGCGAATGAGTGACGACGAACTGCTGGACCTCGCCCGGCAAAAGTCCGAATTGACGGATGTTGCGCAGGAGGTTGTGGCGAATGAAATCAGGCAACGAAGGCTGACAGTGCAGCGCGAAGCTCCCCCGACTCGGCCTCCGATTCCCGAGACGCAGCCCGATTCTCCTTACTACGATGACCGGAAAGTGGTGGTAATTGCCACCGTGTGGAGTTTGGCGGATGCGCTTCAATTGCAACTGTTGCTAGATAGGGCGGGAATTCCGTTTGTGATGGGGCCGGAGAAGGCTACGGGCGTCGATTCTGTGACCTCGAACTTCGCCAATGGGGTCGCCGTCGGCATTATGAATATTGGTTTGCCGTGGGCACGGCAGGCGCTGCAGAACTATTTTCCAAAAGACGAACCAGAGGAGGAACTGGAAGGTGAGACGAAGGAACTTCCTTTGCGTTGCCCCAAGTGCCACTCCGAGGAAGTCATCTTTGACAAGTTGGTCGGGGAGCCCCCCACCACGGAAAAAGCCTCACCGCAGCAGTTCGAATGGACCTGCGGTGTTTGCGGTCACCGATGGAAGGATGATGGCACCGCCAAAGAGGGATGACGGACCCATTGGCGGTGCCGACGAGATCGAAACCTCAAGGCTGGGCCTCATGCGACTCGCCTTAAGTTCAAGCAAGTCCCTGTTCATTCACGGACACCCTCTGGTGAAAGCGGACACTGGAGTTGGTCCGTAGGTTGGGGAGATCCTGCAATCCGCTTGTTTCTTATGCAGTTGCATTTCTAACGCTTTGGCTTTCGAATTGCCGTTCTTCGTGGTGAGGAAGCCCATCCTCACCCGGAGGCCGACGATGACGAGCCTGTTACAGGACCTGCGATTCGCGCTACGCCAGTTGCGCCGTTCTCCCGGCTTTGCCCTCACCGCGGTCTTCACTCTGGCGCTGGCGATCACCGCGAATGTCATCGTGTTCGGAGTGCTGCAGGCACTGATTCTGCGGTCCATTGATGTGCCTCATGCCGACCAAGTGATGACGCTCGCGCACAAGGACGACCCCTATCCGTTTTTCTCTTTTCCGGAAGTGCGCGATGTGCGCGATGGCAATTCGGTGTTTTCTGCGGTTGCGGCTCACATGATCCAGAATTTTGGGCTGGAGGCCGACGGCGTCACCCGGCCGGTGTGGGGAGAGGAAGTGAGCGGGCAATACTTCGAGGTCGTGGGCATTCAGCCGTTCCTCGGGCGTTTACTGAATCGCGCCGATGACGACCATCCCGGAGCCTCAGAAGCGGCGGTGCTTTCTTATCCGGCCTGGAAGAGTGATTTTGCAGCCGATCTTAACATCGTGGGAAAAATCATCCGCCTGAACAAGCATCCGTACACGATCGTCGGCGTGACCCCGCCCGGCTTCTACGGGACGGAAAAAATAGCGTCGATGGATCTTTTCGTTGCGATGGCGAATGAAGCGTCGCTGGAGGGAGTGGACTGGCGGGAGGTGCGCGGCGAAGAGCATGTCTACGCCGTGGTTCGCATCAAGGAGGGCGTCTCGACGGCGCAGGTGCAAGCGGAATTGGACACGATTGCCGCCCGGCTCCGGCAGCAGTATCCGAAAGAGAATGAAAAGCTGTCGCTCAAGTTGACCCGGCCGGGACTGATGGGCGACTTCTTTGGCGCGCCGGCGCGTGGATTTCTGGCCGGTGTGCTGGGGCTGGCCGGCATCGTGCTGCTCGCAGCCTGTGCCAACCTGGGCGGCCTGTTCGCAGCGCGGACGGCGGACCGCACGCGCGAGATCGCCATCCGCATGGCGGTTGGATCGAGCCGCTGGCGCGTGGTGCGGCAGATTTTAGCCGAGGCCATCGTGATTGCGATTCTCGGGGGTGCGTGCGCCTGCGGTTTGGCGTGGATGGTCCTGACGGGACTGGCGAACTGGCACCCGCCCAGCGAATACCCGGTGAAGTTGTTCGCGATTCAGCCGCAGCCTTCGTTGATCGGGATGGGGTTGCTGATCTCGGTGTTCGCCGGCGTCGTGTTCGGGGTGATGCCATTGCGGCAGATATTCAAGACCGATCCCAATGACGCGATTAAGAGCGGAAACCAGACCTCGGCAGGACGCCGCTGGGCGCTGCGCGATGTGCTGCTGGCGGCGCAGGTCGCGCTGTGCTGCGTTACCGTCACCGCGGCGTTTGTCTCGTTGCGTGGTCTGGGCAAAGCCATGACCATGAACATGGGGATCAATCCGCAACATGCGGTACTTACGAAATTCGAGCTCAGCCAGGCTGGCTATTCCGACGAGACTGCGGACCATTTCCAGCGCCAACTGCTGGAAAGAGTTTCGCACCTGCCAGGGGTGGAGGCAGCAGGCTACGGGTCTACCACTCCGCTCTCCATGGATATATCGGATTCGGATGTTTTTTCCCAGGAGGCTACCGATTTCAAGCCCTCCAAAAGAGCATTTGAAGCCGATGACTACTGGGTATCGCCCGGATACTTTGCCGCCATTGAAACCCCGCTGCTTGCAGGTCGCGATGTAAGCTTTGCCGACGCCCCGAAGACTCCGGCGGTTGCGGTGGTGAACCGGGAATTCGTCCGACGGCTCTTTCATTTGGATGACTCCCATGCTGCCGATGCGGTCGGCCGCTATTTCAGGGACAGCGGCGGCCAAACGGTCGAGATCGTGGGCATGGTGGCCGACGGGAAATATTTTTCGCTGACCGAAGATCAGACCCCGGCAGCCTTCTTCCCCATCTCGCAGGGACTCACGGGGCACACGTCGTTCATCGTTCGAACCCGGGCAGATTCCTCCGACGCGGCCACGATCGATACGGCAACCACCATCCGGAAAGTGATCCGCGATCTTGACTCCGCGATTCCCGTCCGGGTCTGCGGCCCCTGGAAGAACCAGCTTGGACTCACGTTCTTTGTAGCGCAGGTGGCCACAGTGGCGCTGAGCGTTTTTGGCGCATTTGGATTGCTGCTATCGATTGCGGGGACCTTCGGACTTGCGTCGTACACCGTCAGCAAGCGACTGCGCGAGCTGAGCATTCGAGTTGCGCTCGGTGCTCAGGCGAGGCAGATTCTTTCGGCTGCGCTGGGTCGCATGATGATCTTGCTGGCCGGCGGGTCCGTCGTGGGGATGCTGCTCGGCGTCGCCGCCAGCCGAGTACTGTCGGCGATCGTCTACCAGGCGACGGCGCAGGATCCATTTGTGCTCACGGCGGTCGCGTTGACGGTGATGGTCACGGCGTCACTCTCGGTCGCCGGACCGGTGCGGCGCGCCCTGCGTGTCGATCCAGCAAACGTGTTGCGGGAACAATAATCGACATTCGCGGATTTAACACTTCGGCAGGGTCGCGGGGCGGTCGTGCGAGTGGGAATCTCCCTTCACACTTGCGGCTCCACAAGCTAGTGGCTGAGAGTGAAGCGACGACCAGGTCGCAGACTCTGAGCGCAGGAGCGAACCCGTGCAAGCCATTTCTTGTTTACGCTGCAGGTGTGAGATTGAAGCAGGACACAAGTCGGTCGCGGTGTACATGTTCGCGCAGACCGTGGGCGTGAAGCCGCGGCAGAAGTCGGGGGCGCAGAGGATTTGTTTTTGCCCGCAGTGTGCGGTGTCGCTGGCGATGGGGATGCCGCCGGAAGGCGCGCTCAATCTGGCGGCTTGGGACATGATCCGCGACCTGGTGAGCGCGGAGCCTTCGTTGAATCAGGCGGCGTGGGAGAGCCTGCGGGGCGGGGTTGCGCTGCTGGGTTCGGGCGAGGATTCCGCTCCGGATGCGAGGGTACGGTTTCGCAGGGCGGGGTAAAGCGTTTCACCACAGAGGGCACAGAGGTTCACGGAGGAAAAGCCTCAGTGCAGTGTATCCGTCCTTGACAGCGCCTGCTGCCAGGGTCACAATCTGCGAGGCCAGTGGCCACGGGTTTTGCGCTTCGCGCGGCTCTGGCAGCCTCCCCTGATTACGCTGGATCATTTTTCTCTGACCGGCACGCCCGCACTCTTACCGAGGAGGCTCGCATGAGAGGACTCCGGCTCCTGCTCGCAACCGCGTTTGCGATCTTTGCCATCACCCTTCCGAGCGCAAACGCTCAGTATTCCGTGCTCTTCAACTTCGACCCGAGCTCTGCCGGCAACTTTGTTGGGGTTCTGGCCCAAGGCGTTGATGGCGACCTCTACGGCACAACCAATTCCCCGTATAGCGTGTTGAAGTTCACACCCACGGGCACTCCAGCGAACTTGTATACCGGAACCCTATACCTGCCCTATGGCCTGACGTTGGGTACGGACGGCAATTTTTATGGCACTGCTCTGGATGCGGGAAGTGTGAGTTGTGGAACTGTCCAATGCGGGTACGTATTCAAAATTACGCCCACCGGAACCTTGACCGTGCTGCACAATTTCACGGGAGGCGCCGATGGGGCCTGGCCTTATGCCCCGCCCGTCGAGGGGAGCGACGGAAACTTTTACGGCACGACGAGTGCAGGCGGCGATTCGAATGCATGTTCTGTCGGTCCGTTCGCACCGGGGGCAGGCACGGTTTACAAGATCACGCCATTGGGCACGTTGACCACAATTCACCAGTTCACTAGTTTTGACGGTTGCTCGCCCAGGTCTCCCCTGACGCTGGGGACAGACGGGAATTTTTATGGCAACACCTATAGCGGAGGCATCAGCGCTGGCCACTCCTGCGCTTGTGGCGAAGTCTTTCGAGTGACCACCGCCGGCAAAGTCACAGTTCTGGCCTACTTTGACGGAACCCATGGACAGAACCCGATCGGTCCGATGGTTCAGGCAAGTAATGGCAGTTTCTATGGGACGACATTTTCTGGCGGGCCCTCCCTCAGCGGCAACGGCGTGGTCTTCAAGATGACTCCGGGCGGCGCTCTCACGGTGGTTCACGATTTCACCGGTGCTCCCGACGGGAGTAATCCTTCGAACGGTGTAATGCAAGCCACCGACGGCGACCTTTACGGGACCACAATGTCGGGAGGAACGTGCAGCAGTGGGATTGGTTGCGGCACCATATTTCGCGTGACTGCAGCGGGCGTTTACTCGATCCTTTACAACTTCGACGGCACCACGGGCTTGAATCCCGCGACGTCGGTCTTCCAGCACACCAATGGAGATCTGTACGGTGCCACGTCACTTGCGGGCACGCATAACTTTGGCGTGTTTTACAGCTATGGATTGAAGCTGACCCCGTTCATCTCCACGCTGACCAACTCGGGAAAGGCGGGACAGACGATTCAGATCCTGGGGCAGGGCCTCAACGGCACGACCAAGGTGGATTTCGGTACGGGCAGCGCGACGTTCAATGTCGTCTCCGACACTTATATGACCGCGGTGGTTCCGGTGAACGGCACGACGGCGAACGTAACCGTGGTTACACCAACCCGAACACTGGTGAGCAGCCGGGTTTTCCGCGTGATTCCGGCCATCACCAGCTTCGCACCTCCTAGTGGCCCGGTGGGCACTCCGGTCATCATTACCGGAACAGGCTTGACGCAGGCCAGCAGAGTGACATTCGGGGGAATAAAGGCGACAACATTCATGGTCAACTCGGCCACGCAGGTGACGGCGACAGTGCCTAGTGGCGCAAGGACCGGCGGGATTGGGATCTTGACTCCGGGCGGATTGGCGAGTTCGAAGAAGTTTAGCGTGACTCCCGTGGTTGCAAGTTTCAGCCCACCCAGCGGGAAGGTCGGAACGTCAGTCACGATCAACGGAACGAGCTTCACGAGCGCGACCAAGGTGACCTTCGGTGGAGTAGTGTCAGCGTTTACCGTGGTCAGCGATATCGAGGTTACGGCGACGGTTCCTACCGGCGCGGTGACGGGAAAGATCGCGATTACGACTCCGGGCGGGACGGCCACCAGTGCCACAAATTTCACGGTGACCCCGTAAGCTGCACCGCGGCGATCCGTCTCCCGCTATCTATTATCCGGAATTGCTGGTAGAGACAAAGTGAGCCACGCCTCTGCGACGATGACTCGCGAAAGGAATTTCATTCTTCGTGATCCAGCGGCTTGCCGTCGGGGCGGACTTGAATTTCTTTTTTCTTGCCGGCGGCTTCGACTTTGGCTTCGTAGGCGACTACTTTGCCGTTCTTGGTAAGGGATTCGATCTTGAGAATCTTGCCGGCGCCGGCTTTGGATTGAAGTCCGGCTTTCACCGCGGCGGGCAGGGAATCGAGGGCGACCTGCTCTTCGATCTCGACCACGGCACCGTTGGCGTCGATTGTAATGTCTTTGCTGTGGCCGTTCACGGTGGTTTCCGTTTCGTAGAGGATCTGGCCGTTTTCCTTCTCTTGGGAGAATCCTTTGATTGTGGCCCCTTGCGTCTGGGCGGCCACGGTTTTTTCGACCGCGGGTGGAAGGTCGGCGCGCTGGATCTTTTTCTCTTTCTCCTGCGCAAAGGAAACGGTGGCGAGCGTGGCGATCAGGGTGAGTTTGAAGATGGTCATGAGAGACTCCGAACCTAGCTAAAAAGGGGCGGCGGGTTACTGCGAGGGGGAGGGACCGGCCGCCCCAATTCACTTGCCAAGAGGATTACATGCGGGGAACCTGAAGATTAGGTGAAGTTTGGGCAGGAGCGGAGAATTTGGCGGCTCGAGTATGATGTTTTTCGGGAGTCTGCGGGAGACTTTCCCAGAAGGATCCATGGATAAGAAATTTCGCGTGTTTGCCACCTGCGACATTGGAGAAGCCATTGAACTGCTGCGCCAGCGGGGATATGAAGTCGAGGTGTATCCCAATCCGGAAGCGCCGCCGAAGAGTTTGATTGTCGAGAAGGTGAAGGCGGGAGTGGACGGACTGATCACGACGTTGCGCGATCCGATCGATGCGGAGGTGTTTGAGGCGGGCAAAGGGAAGCTGAAAGTGGTGGCGCAGATTGCGGTGGGGTTTGACAACATCAATCGGGCGGATGCGAACCGCTACAAGATTCCGTTCACGCATACCGCCGATGTGCTGACGGAAGCGACGGCGGAGTTCGCATTTTTCATGCTGGGAACGCTGGCGCGGAAAATGTGGACCGCGGAGCATTTGACGCGGGAGAACAAGTGGGGATACTGGCATCCTTATTTGCCGTTTTTGGGAGACGAGGTCACCGGCAAGACTGTGGCAGTGATTGGGACCGGACGCATTGGGCTGGCGTTCATCAAGAAATGCGTTGGGTTCGATATGAATGTTTTGTGTTATGACCCGGCGTATGAGAACCACGCGTTCGTGAAGGCGATTCAGGAGATCAACGACCTGCGGCATGCGCGGGGACTCACGAAAGAGAAAGCGTGGATCAAATATGTGCCGTTGGAGGAGGCGCTGCGCGGAGCGGATTTTGTGAGCGTGCATGTGCCGCTTCTGCGGGCGGAGGAGAGCGCGACGCCGACCTATCATCTATTCAATGAGAAGACGCTGCGAATGATGAAGCCGACGGCGTATCTGGTGAACACGTCGCGGGGGCCGGTGGTGGACGAGACGGCGCTGGCGCTGGCGCTGCGGGAGAATTGGATTGCGGGAGCGGGGCTAGATGTTTATGAGAAGGAGCCGCTGCCCATGGATTCACCGTTGCGCGATCCGGCGATTGCGGACCGGTGCCGGTTGATGCCGCACTTTGCCAGCGCGGCGCGGATCACGCGGCTCTCCACCGATCCGAATAAGGGGATGGCCGGCCGTTGTGCCCAGGGGCTGATCGACCTGCTGGAGGGAAACTACGGCGGCGACGTGACCAAGATGCCCTATGTCGTTAATAAGGAAGGATTTGACAAATAATTTACATTTTCGGGAAGAATCTGTGGGGGTATCGGGTTTAAACATTAGAGGCATCTGAACGTTTCATAGCGGGGACTTCGGAAATTGCGAGTACAATACTGTCCTGCGTTGTGATTGTAAGGATGAGAATGAATAAGCGACTGTTGTGGATCGTTCCGTGCGTGCTGCTCGGTGCGTCGGCCCTGGCCATGGATTCCGATGGAGTGCCGGCAGTGAAACTGGAGCCTGCGCCGAAGGAATTGCAAATACGCGACGGCGGATTTCATGTTGGCCCGCGGACGAGAATTTTCGTGTTACTCGGGCACCAGTCGGAGGATCGCATTGCCGCTGAAACCCTGGCGGAAACGGTGGCAGATCAGTCGGGCTTGAGGCTCGACATTCTGGGGATGAAGGCGGCGGGCAAGGCGGAGGAGGGCACGATCGTGCTGGCCCGCTTGCAGGATTCGCGAGTGCGGCGCTTTCTGGCGCGGAACGGACTGAAGGCCGACGAAATGGTCGGCGAAGATGGCTACCTGTTGTTTTCCGACAAGACGCACCTGATCGTAGCGGCCAAAACCGGGCAGGGATTGTTTTATGGAGTGCAGACGCTGCGCCAGCTGTTGCGGCCGGCGGGCAAGGGGCTGATTTGTCCCGCGGTGGGGATTCGCGACTGGCCCAGCCAGCAAGGGGCTCCACAGCTGGCGAATAGGTTTCCGGAGCCCGGCGAGTAGGGCCGACAGGACGTCGAGCGAAGATGCGCCGACCAATTGCATAGATCCTTCGCTCCGCTCAGGATGACAAGTCCTGATTTCTGTCAGATTTATTTCCTTCCAGTCGTTCCTCATCGAATCCCAATTAGAATCCATCCAGACTTTGGTGATCATGTTTTCTGAACGGACCAACTGGCAGTTGGCGCAGAACCGGTTTACTCGAGCACTGGAAGAGGTGCGTGCGGGTGGGGCGAGGGTTCTCGATCTGACGGTTTCGAATCCTACGCGTGCGGGGTTGCATTACGACGAGCACGCGATTCTGGGTGCGCTCTCGTCGAGGCGTGCGCTGGATTACGATCCGCAGTCGAAGGGATTGCGGTTCGCGCGGGAGGCCGTGGCCGGTTACTACCGCGAGTTGCGTGGCGGTGGGGAGAGAGACGTTGCAAGCAACGGCTCTACGAATGTGGATCCTGAGCAGATCGTTCTCACGACTAGTACGAGCGAAGGATATTCGTTCGTGTTTCGGTTGCTGTGCAATGCGGGGGATGAGTTGCTGGTGCCGAAGCCGAGTTATCCGCTGTTTGAGTTTCTGGCGGATTTGCAGGATGTGCGGCTGGTGCCGTATCCGCTGATTTATGACCATGGGTGGCAGATGGATTTTCCGTCACTGGAGAAGGCGGTGACGGCGCGGACGCGGGGGGTGGTGGTGGTGCATCCCAATAATCCGACCGGGTCGTATGTGAAGGCGGGGGAAATGGGGATGCTGAATTCGTTTTGCCGGGGGCATGGGTTGGCGGTGATTGCGGATGAGGTGTTTTTGGATTATGGGTTGGATGAGCGGCGCGCCGGAGCCGAAAAAAACACAGGGTCCCTCCACGCGCCTGTGGATCGGGATTCCCCGATCCACAGGCTTGGTCGGGATGACAATGGAATCGAGCATGCGAGCTTTGTGGGGAATCGGGAGGTGTTGACGTTTACGCTGAGCGGGCTGTCGAAGATTGCGGCGTTGCCGCAGATGAAAGTTGCATGGGTGGTGACTAGCGGGCCGCGGGAGTTGGCGTCGGCGGCGATGGGGCGGTTGGAGGTGATTGCCGATACTTATCTTTCGATGAATGCTCCGGTGCAGTGGGCGGTGCCAGCGCTACTGGAGCAGAGGAAGAATATTCAGCGACAGTTGCTGGAGCGGGTGACGAAGAATCTTGCCGAGCTTGACCGGCAGCTGGCGGGGCAGAAGGCTTGTCAGCGGCTGAGCTTGGACGGGGGATGGTATGCAGTGTTGCGGGTTCCGGTCACGCGGTCGGATGAGGAGTTGGCGATTGAGTTGGTGCGGGAGAAGTCGGTGCTGGTGCATCCCGGACATTTTTATGATTTTCCGAGCGATGGATATTTGGTGTTGAGTTTGATTACGGCGGAGGGGGAGTTTAGGGAGGGGATTGGGAGGGTGCTGGGTATTTGAATTCGTGACTAGGGCCGGTTGTTGTGGAGGCGCGGCGCGCAGCCGCGTTGGTCGACGGATGAATGGCGTTTCAGACGTGTCGAAGTCGCAGGGCCTGAGGGCCAGTTCTATTCTTGGAGCCGAGACGCGGCCCTCAAAGGGCCGCTCTTCCACGGCGAGACGAGGACTTAGCGTTTCACCAGGAACGGGTTGGACTCGCGTTCTGCGCCGATCGTGGTCAGCTCGCCGTGGCCGGGGACTACTACGGTTTCATCCGGCAGGGCCAGGACGGTGTCGTGCAGGGAGTGGAGGATTTTTTGCATGGAGCCGCCGGGGAGATCGGTGCGGCCGATGGAGCCGGCGAAGAGGGTGTCGCCGGCGATCAGCTTTTTTTCGGGCTCAAAGTAGAGGCAGATGCTGCCTTCGGTGTGGCCGGGAGTGTGGAGGATTTGGGCGGTGAGCGATCCGGCGGTGACCGTTTCTCCGGTCGAGATGCTGCGGTCGATTTCGACTTTGCCCGGGGAGCGCATGCCGACCCACGTAGCTTGCATGTCCAGCATTTTCAGAAGAGCATAATCGTTCTGGTTGAGCAGAATGGGAGCGCCGGTGGCGGCGCGGAGTTTCATGGCTCCGCCAACGTGGTCGATGTGGGCGTGGGTGATGACGATTTGTTTGACTTGGAGATTGTGCTTGCGGATGAGAGCGAGAACGTCGTCGATGTCGTCGCCGGGATCGATCACCATGGCTTCGTGGGTAGTCTCGTCGCCGATGATGGAGCAGTTGCATTGGAGGGGGCCGACGGGAAGGATTTCGTGGATCATTGGGATATTGTATGACTCTTCGGGCGAGGTCTGAATACGTCCGCAAAAAGCTTTGACCGCGAAGTTCGCTGAGAAAATGCCGGTGAGATCGCGGAGAAGAGCAAGTGCATCGCGGATGACATTCGCTTTCCCGACTTAGACTTGCGGGGGGCAGGGCATCGGGGAGACAATACGCGCGTGTTTGGGAGGGATTGTGGCGAAATACCGGCAGCATGGATATCAGGACAGGGATCGTGAGCCCCGCGGTGAGCCGCGGGGGGAACAGCCGCGGAAAGCGCCGGTGGAGCGCAAGAGCGGTCCCCCGAAGTGGGACCATGCCATGGGTCCGCGACCGTTGAATCTGCCGGGGACGCGTGCGGTGTCGCGGTGCGCGCAATGCGGGACGGTGCTGGCGGGGATGCCGGCGGATCAGAAATGTCCGAAGTGCGGGTTTGAGCTGCATTCGTGCAAGCAGTGCACGTATTTCGATCCGGGGAGCCGGTTCGAGTGCATGCAGCCGGTGAAGGAGCGGATCGCGAAGAAGGATGCGCGGAATGAGTGTGAGGTGTTTGAGATTCGCGTGACTCGGGAGAAAGAAACTTCGACTCCGGCGAGTCTGCGGCCGAATGATGCGCGCGCCGCGTTTGATAATTTGTTTAAGAAGTAGAAGATCAGACCTCAGACCTCAGACATCAGACCTCGGACCTCGGCGGTTGAGCTACGCAGATTTCGCCGAGGTCTGTGGTCCCAGGTCTGAGGTCAGGGTTCTTACGGTTTTTGCGTTGGTCTGAGCAGGATCTCACTGATAAAGGATTGCGGGGCTTGCAACACCAGCAGGGCGACGGCGTGGGCGATGTCGTCGGGCTGCAGCATTTTTGCGGGATCTTTGCCGGCATGCGGAGTGAGCTCGGTTTCGGTCGAGCCGGGGCAAATCACGGAGACACGGATGTTGTGCGAGCGAAGCTCTTCGGCGACGGAGTAGGTCAGGCCATTGAGTCCCCACTTGGAGGCTGCGTAGGCGGCACCGTTGGGCAGCGGATTTTTTCCGGCGAGGGACGAGATGTTGATGATGTGTCCTCCGTAGGCGCGAATCATCAACGGTGCGAAGGCGTGAATGGCGAAGTAGACGCCGCGCAGGTTGGTGTTCAGAATGCGGTCCCAGTCTTCTGGAGGAAGGTTGTGGAGAGCCTCGTTGTGGCCGGCGACGCCGGCGTTGTTGACGAGGATATCGAGGCGGCCGAAAGTGCTGTCGACGCGGGCCGAAGCGTATTCCATCTGATGCAGGACGGTAACGTCGCAGGGAATGACTTCAGTTTTGCCTCCGGCGTCGAGAATGGCTTGTGCGGTGGAGTCGAGGGTGGATTGAGTGCGTCCGCAGAGAACTGCGGTGGCGCCGAGGTGGGCGAGCGTACGCGCGATGGCGGCGCCAATGCCGCGGCCAGCTCCGGTTATGACTGCGACTTGCCCGGCCAGGGGGTGCCCGGTGTCCATAGTAGAGGCTCTCCAGTTCGATTAGCGTCTGGCGAAAGGTGAGGACTATCCGCCGTGTCCACTGCGCATTTTAACAGTCGCATCTTAAACAATCGCATGTTAACAAGGGCGGGGAGCGCATCTAAACAATAAAGTGGAGGATGATTGTGAAGTCGCTTGCCTTCGGCGGAAGAGGTACTTATAATCCGGCCAACCGGGAAAAAGGGTCAGGCGCCTTTGTGTTCAGCGGGTCACCCCTTATCCCCCGGGGCCCTGTCAGGAAGAGCGGCATTCCAAAGCAGGATCCGAAAGCAAAAGCGGTCCCGAACGGAATGCAGTTGCTGCTAAGGTTTTGAAGAACACGATTCCCGGAAAAGCTATTTCCCAAAGATCCAAGGAGCCATACTGATGAAAAAGATTCTACTTACGGTTGTGCTTGGAGTTGCGGTGAGCGCGGTGGGACAGAGCACTGCGCAGCCAGCTCAGGGACAGCCGGCCACGCCCGCCACGCCACCCGCACAGGGACAGGCGGCTGCGGCACCCGCGGCGCAGGCTGCGCCGCCGGTGATTAAAGATCCAGCGGAGTACAACGCTTACGTGGCTGCGTATCAGCAGACCGACGCTAACGCAAAGATCAGCGGGCTGGAGGCGTTCCTCACGCAGTATCCCAACAGCGTGATGAAGAACCAGGCGCTTGAAATCCTGATGTCAACGTACCAGCAGGCTGGGAACACGAAGAAAACCCTGGAGACGGCTACCAAGCTGCTGGCGGCTGATCCGTGCTCGAAGGGTGCCCTGACATTGCTGGCGTATTACGACCGATTGATGGCGCAAAACAACGACCCGAACGCGAAGCAATTGCTGGCGGATGCGAAGAAATACGCGGAGCAGGGCGACGGATGCATGTCGAAGTGGTCCAAACCCGACGGTACTTCGGACGCGGATTGGGAGAAGCAGAAGACGCAAATGACGGTGATCTTCAGCGCGGCGGAGGGAATCGCAGCGCTAACGGATGGAGCCGCGGCGGGGCAGCAGCATGACGCAGCGGTGAAGGAAAAGGACGATGCGAAGGCGGCCGCCGCTCAGGCCGAGAAGGAAAAGGATTACGCGGCAGCGGCCAAGGCCCTGAGGACTGCGGTGGACGGAAGCCCGGCGGATTTCAGCGTGGTGTATCCCCTGGCGCTGGCGTATCTGGGCGAGGTGCCGCCGGACTATCAGAACGGCATTTGGTTTGCGGCGCGAGCTGCGGCGTTGGCTCCGGCTGGAGCACCGCAAACGCAGGTTGAAAAATATGCGCGTTCGCAGTATGTGAAGTTCCATGCCGGGGACGACGGCTGGGCGGAGTTTTTGGCGGCGGCGAAGGCGAACGGTCCGCAGATACCCATTAAGCCCGCACCCACGCCAGCGGAACAGGTCCACGCCATGCTGGCTTCGAAGAAGCTGGAAGATATGAGCTTTGCCGAATGGCAGTTCGTGTTTACCAACGGCGCTCAGGCAGATCAGGACCAGCTTTGGGCCGCCATCAAGGACAAGCCGGTGAGGATGACTGGAACAATCATCAGCACAACCCCGACGGAGTTCACGATTGCGGGCAGCTCGGATGACATCGACGCAAAGAAGGCGGACATCACGCTGCAGTTCGAAGAAAAGCTTCCGCTCAAGATGATTCCGAAGGACGGGGCCAGCTTCGACTTCGAGGGCTATCCTACATCCTATACGCCGAGTCCGTTTATGATGGTCATGAACAAGGCGAAGCTGCTGCTAAAGGCGGCTCCCAAGCCGACGACACCGGTGCATCACAAGCCGGCCGCCGCACATTAATAGAAGAGTTTCATAGGCAGGAAAAAGGCAGCCCGTGAGGGCTGCCTTTCCTTTTGGAGTGCGATGCCCTGCGGGGGTTTTGGTGGAAACGCCTTGTGGAGGCTCACCCGCTGTGTGGTGATAGGGGTCCTTCGACTTCGAGAATGCTTCCGCTTCGCGGAAGCATTCTCTTCGCTCAGGATGACAGATCCAGGGAATCGCCGTCGCTCAGAATGACAGAATGAAAGATTTCATCTAGCGGACGATCTTTTTTTCCAGGGTGACGGGGCGGGCGCTGCGGGGCGGGCGCTTGACGCCATCCCGCAGTTGGCGGACGTCGATCTTGAGCTCGCTGATGGTGCGGCTGAGGGTGTTGCGGTGCATCCCCAGTTCACGGGCGGCGCGGCACTGGTTGCCTTTGTTCTCCTGGAGCACGGTCAGGATGAAGCGTTTCTTGAACTCACGCACGCCCTCGGAATAAAGAATATTGCTGCGGTACATTTGCAGAATAAGCGCTTCCAGTTGATCTTTCACGATGCATCTCTCTCTTTGCTATGAATTTTTCACCGCACCGCGTCCTATTTCGGCGGGGAAGCATGGGAGCCGTTTAACTTCTGCGGAGCCTGATGGAGCAGATCCAGACCCTGGATGAAACGGGTACGCAACTCAACCGGAGCGAGCCACATCGCAGCCCGGCCGACGACCAGAAAATAGGGCGCCAGTTGCGAATTCCGCAGCAGAGTCGAAGTTGGCTCGAATGCCGTCATACCCATCAGGATCACCGCCACCATCAAGCCGCCCTTCAGCAATCCCAAGACTGCGCCGAGGAAACGGTCAAGACCACTGAGTCCGGACTCCTTCATCAGCCAACGAGCGACCCTGGCGGCGAGGCCGAACAGGAGCAGGATGGCAAAAAAAATGATGAGGAAGCCAAGAACCTCAGCTAACCACGGGTTCTTCAAAAACGATTCAAACCACTCCGCGAGGCTGCGGTACTTCCACGCAGCCGCGATGTAGCCCACCACCAGACCCGCCAAGGTGAGAGCCTCAGAAAAGAAGCCCTGCATGGCGGCTGTGACGACGTTGACCAGCACCAACAGACAAATAAGCAAGTCCGCGAGAGTCATATCCGGCTCCCGCGGGTGGAGATCGTACCAGAAAGCCGGTTACACATCCAGCTTGCGTCCCGTAAGCTGGAAGTACGCCTCAAGATATTTTTCGCTGGTGTGGCGCGCAACTTCCGGCGGCAGGGCCGGAGCGGGCGGCTGCTTGTTCCAGTGAATTTGCTCGAGGTAATCGCGAACGTACTGCTTGTCATACGAATCCTGTGGCCTGCCGGGAGCGTACTTGTCGGCGGGCCAGAAGCGGGAAGAATCGGGAGTGAGGACTTCGTCGGCCAAGGTAATGCCCTTGGGCGTGCGTCCAAACTCGAACTTGGTGTCGGCAATGATGATGCCGCGATTGAGAGCGTAGGCAGCGGCTTTCTTGTAAACGCGCAGCGTGAGATCGCGAAGATGACTGGCGGTCTCTACGCCGACGATCGCGCACATCTGGTCGAACGAAATGTTCTCGTCGTGTCCGGTAGTGGCTTTCGTGGACGGCGTGAAGATGGGCTCGGGAAAGGCGTCGGATTCTTTCAGGCCCGCGGGCAGCTGGATGCCTGAGACTTTACCCGTGGCCTTGTATTCCTTCCAGGCGGAGCCGGAGATGTATCCGCGCACCACGCACTCAACCGGGAACATTTCTGCGCGCTGCACCAGCATGGAGCGTCCGCGCAGCTGGTCGGCATACTTGCGAACCGCGGCGGGATACTGGTCGACATCGGCCGTGATCAGGTGGTTGGGGACGATGTCGGCGAGGTAATCGAACCAGAACAGGGAAATCTGGCTGAGCACGCGTCCCTTGTGCGGGATGCCGGTGGCCAGAATGTAGTCGAAGGCGGAAATGCGATCGGTAGCCACGAAAAGCAGCTGTTGGTCGCCGACGCTATAGACGTCACGGACCTTGCCGCTGGCGTGAAGTTGGAGATCGGGGAAATTAGTTTGCAAAAGAACGGTATCGAGAAGTTCGGGGATCATGATGAAATTTTACAGGGAAGGAGCGAGGCGTATTCTAACTGGTCAGAAAAAAATGTCAACGATTCTAATCACGTTGGGAGTACAGCGCTGAATTCCGTTGCGCTCGAGAAAGGTTGACAGCAAAGCGGATGCCAAAACCCGCTCAGCACAGGGGTTTCAGGGGAGCGGGCTTGTGGAAAAGCTGAGGATGGGAGTGGATAACTGGGAAGAAAGCTCTTGGCTCTTGGCCTTTGGCTCTTGGCTTGCGGAGCGCGGAGGCGTGCGCGTTAGTTCACGAGGCCTCCTACTGCGCCCCAAACCTCACCGACACCAGTTTCGAGACGCCGGGCTCTTGCATGGTCACGCCGTAGAGGACCGGGGCGATGCTCATGGTTTTCTTGCTGTGGGTGATGAGGACGAATTGAGTTTGCACGCTCATTTCCTTGACCAGGTCGGTGAAGCGGCCGATGTTGGCTTCGTCGAGCGGGGCGTCGACTTCGTCGAGGATGCAGAAGGGGCTGGGCGCGTACTGGAAGATGCCGACCAGCAGGGCGAGCGCGGTCAGCGCCTTTTCGCCGCCGGAGAGCAGCAGCACGCTTTGCAGGCGTTTGCCGGGAGGCGAGGCTACGACGTCGATGCCGCTCTCGGCGCTATTTTCTTCGTCGGTCAACTTCATGAAGGCGTGGCCGCCGCCGAACAGCTTCTTGAAAGTGGCCTGGAAGTTCTCGTTGATCTTGGCGAAAGCTTCTTCAAATTTCTGACGCGAGATTTGGTCGATCTCTTTGATCGTGGCGGTCGTGTTCTCGATGGACGAGATCAAGTCTTTGCGCTGGGTTTCGAGGAATGAATGACGCTCGGCGGTTTCTTTGTATTCTTCGAGCGCCATCATGTTGACCGGGCCCATGGCTTCGAGCTTGGCGCGCATGTCGCGGTAGAGTTGATCCTCTGCGGCGAGTTCTTCGCCGGTGACGGGGGCCAGAGTGGTGTCGGCCATGAGCGCGGCGCGTTCGACGCCGAGTTCGTTGATGCAGGTCTCGGACATGTACTGCGCGTCGGATTGAAGCTTGGCGGCGGCGGCGGATAATTCGCCGCGGCGGTCGCGAGCCTGATCGAGCAGCAGGCGGCTGTTGCGCAGGAGTTCGTCGATCTCGGCTAACCGGGCGCGGAGTTGCTCGGTTTCGAATTGCAGCAGGCCTTCGCGGGCCTGCGCGGCATTGCGCTCGGCTTCGAGGTCGGCGGTGTGCTGCAGCAGTTGCTCGTTTTCGGATTCGCGCTGCAGTTTTTCCGCGGCGGCGGCTTCGATTTGCGAAGCCAGTGCGTAAACGCGTTCGCCCATCTCAGAGAACAGGGACTCGATGCGTTGCAGCACCGAAGCAGCGGAGCGGTGGCGCTCTGCGAGCGTGGCCACGCGAGCGGCGTGCTGAGATGTGGTTTGAGCGGATTCCTCGCGGCGTTGGCGCAGGGCCGTGAGAGATTCCTGCGCGGCTGCGATTTGCTGTTCGAGTTGGATGCGCTGCAATTCCAGGGTTTCGATTTCCGACTGCCGGGCGCAGACGATGCTTTCCTGCTCCGCCCGCTCAGAGGCGAGGCGTTGCAGTTCGAGTTGAGAGACGCTGAGGCGCTCGCTGACGCGGGTCATCTCGGAATCGAGTTGCTGCAGCATGTGGCCCGAGGTCATGGCTTGATGTTCGGCTTCGCGTTTTTCGCCGTCCAGGCGATCGAGCAGGGAACTGAGCTCTTTGATTTCGCGGCCCAGGGTGAGCACGCGCATTTCTTCATCGCGGAGGGCGCGTTCGAGATCTTCGAGCTGGCGGAGGACGTCGCGCAGTTCACGCTTCATCGACAACGGGCCTTCGGCGCGCTGTTTGCCGCCGGTGACGGTGACGTTGTGGAAGCATTCGCCGGCTTGCGAGAGGAAGAAGGCATCGGGATTTTCCAGCGCCAACCCGCGAGCGACGTTGGCTTCGGGAACGATGTAGCCGTCGCGCAGCTTGGGCAAGATCACTTCCAGAGACTTGCCGAAGCCGTCGAGCACGCGAATGGTGCTCTTCAGTGGAACGATTTGCGCTGCAGGGGGCGCGCAGTGCGCGGCTTCATCGAGGACGAAAGAGAACTTGGCTTGCGAGTCTTCGGGATGGACGAGAAAAGTGGCGCGTCCGTCGACTCCAGTGCGCAGCATGCGCAGACCTTCGTCGGCGGCGTCCCAGGACTTGACGACAACGTAGTTCAGTTCATCGCGCAGGAAATCTTCGACCACGCGCTCATAGCGCGGCTCGACTTCAAGGAAATCGGCGAGCACGCCTACGGGCGCGAGGCCTCCATGCATCACGCCGGATTGGAAGAGGCGGCGGACGGACTCGGTGGAATATCCATGTTCGGCGATGACCGCTTCTAGCGAGCCTTTCTTGCCGAGAGCGGTCGCGTATTCGGCGCGCAAGACGTCGAGGTTGGTCTTGGCTCGAGTTTCGTCCAGCTTTTTCGATTCGATCAGGCGGCGCAGCTGGCTGATTTCTTCGGCGATGCCGCTGACGCGCTGCGTGACTGTTTCAAATTCGAGGGCGAGTTGGCCGCGCTGTCCACCGAACGCTTCGACCTGGTAGTTGGCGTTGGTGATCTCGGTTTCGAGGCGCCGGGCTTCGCGGTCGGCTCCGGCGAGGCGCTCTTCGGCCTGGGCGAGCTGGTTGCGAAGACGTGACGCCGAGGAGACGGTATCGAAAATGGCGACTCGGGATTCTTCCTGCTGGCGCTCGATTTCGGCGAGGCTGGCGGCGGCCGCGGCTGCGTCCTGCTGGCAGAGGGCGAGATCATTTTCCGCGGCCGCTAAGTCAGCGGCGGCAGATTCGAGAATCTGTGCATTCGATTCGCGCTCGGATTCGAGGGCAGTTAACCGATGACGGGCCTGCGCTAATTCGGCTTCGGACGATGCGGTGCGCACCAGCAGTTCGGCGCAACGCTCTTCGTTGTGACGGCGGCGGGCATGGGCGCGATCGATTTCGAGGGTGACCTGGCTGATGCGTTCGCGGTTCTCGCGCAGTTCGGTCTCGATGTCGTAGCCGCGCTGGGTGCGTTCGGCATGCTCGGCTTCGAGTTGCTGCACGGCCTCGGTACGATGCTGCATTTCCTCGGCGAGGGCGTTGAGTTGAGAATCGAGTTCGGCGCTTTCGTGCTCAATGGCGGCGAACTTGCTGGCCAGTACTAGCCGCAGCTTGGCGCGCATTTCTTCGCGGAGGCGCGCGTAGCGCTCGGCCTTGGACGCCTGGCGCTTCAGCGAATTCATCTGGCACGTGACTTCATCGAAGATGTCGTTGATGCGGGCGAGATTCAGCTTGGCGTCTTCGAGGCGGGCTTCAGCCAGGCGCTTTTTCGTTTTGAATTTCGTAATCCCCGCCGCTTCTTCGAGAATCGCCCGGCGGTCGGTGGGACGGCTGCTGAGGATCTGGCCGATGCGTCCCTGCTCGATCAGGGCGTAGGATTCGGGGCCCAGGCCGGTGCCCATGAACAATTCCTGAATGTCGCGCAGGCGGCAGAGTTTGCCGTTCAGCAGATATTCACTATCGCCGGAGCGGAACAGGCGGCGGGTGACCACGATTTCTCCGCGGTGGAATTGCTGTTGATTGAACTTGCGGCGGCGAATTTTGAGAACCACGTGCGGGGCCACGGTACCGACAGACGCGGAGTTGGCGGGCGCAGAGACGTTATGCGCGGGGAGCGCGAAGATCGGTTCGTCGTCGGGGAAGGCGACGGCGTGGATATTCACTTTCGAGCGCGGGATTTCTACTTCTTCGGTCTTGCCGGGCTGCGCGTCTTCTACGGCTTCTTCGGTGGCTTGGGCGGCGCGGGCGCGGATGGAGGCTTCGTCCCAGTCGTCCGTGATGTTCGAGTCCGAGTCAAAATCCCCACCCTCTCGCGAAGAACGCGACAAGGATGGGGCACCCGCTTCTTTACCCGGCATGTCGTCCTGGATGTCGATTTCGGTGGGTGCGTTGGCATCCGGGCCGGAGTAGGCTTCGGGATCGATCAGAGTGAGCGAGACTTCCGCCATGCCGGTGGGCTTGCGGTCGCGGGTGCCGGCGAAGATGACGTCTTCCATGCGGGCGCCGCGCAGGGTCTTGGCCGACTGCTCGCCCAGCACCCAGGAGATGGCGTCGGAAATATTCGACTTGCCGCAGCCGTTGGGGCCGATGATGGCCGCCACTCCGTCCCCGTGGAACTTGAGTTCGGTGCGGTCACAGAACGACTTGAACCCGAGAATCTGAAGCCTCTTCAGTTTGAGCAACGTAAACTCCTTAAGAGCAGCTGCCGGTTGTCAGCGGCCAGTTGCCAGTGGTCTGGCTTCCGTTTCTTGGCGAGCTTTTGGCGCACGTGTTTACTAACAAGATTCCTCTCGTCGATTCGATGCATGCTGCGGTCGACGCGCGACCATTCGTCGCCCCAGGCTGGACAGGGCGGGCACAAAGTTAAGCTACTGTAACGGTGAAATTGGGGCGGGGTCAAGCAATATAACACCATATATGGTGTGGCCTTACGACTGACCGCGTTGGGTTGCACACACATTGCAGCAAATGGGTGGTTCACGGGTGGGGACGGAAAGGAGGGGGGAGCGTCGCGAGAGCGATATAAGTCTAGCGCAGGAGGAAACTGGAAACAATGCCCGGTTCGGGTCGGCAATCGCGCAAACGTAAAAAAAAGGCCCTGCCGTTCTGGCAAGGCCTAAGCATTAGGCTGACGCTTACTTCCCAACGTACCCTTTGGGACTGCCGATGCCAGTGCAGGGATCCCACTTGGCTACGGCAATGTTTCCATCGTAAAAGCCGCAGAGACCATAAGTGATGTCGTTGTAGTCTGCGGGATAATTCGTCGCCGAGGCGTAGGCAGCGTAGATGGTGGTGAGTTCGGCAGTGCTGGAGGCGGCAAAGTGCCCGGCCGCGTTCACGATACCGGCCCAACTGGGCGACGCAACACTGGTGCCGCCGAACACATACCAGCAGCAGCCATTGGTGGGATTGTTGTCATAGACCCAGACTCCGGTGTTAGGGTTGGCGTCGGAGGAGACATCAGGCACGAGGCGATGGGTCGCTTTCGGCAAGGAGCTCTGGTAGCTGGGGCGGGGTTCGTAGGTGCTCAAGCCTCCACCGCCATCCTCCCAGGCAGCTTCGCCGATGAAGTTGCCGAACGTGGGGCCACTGTTGACTCTGCTCGTGGTGGTGCCGCCGACGGCGACGACGCTGGTAGAAACGCTCGGCCACTCGGTCCCCGCCGAATCACCGGTCGAAGCAAAGTAGACGATCTTTGATGCTTTGAAGTGAGAGTCAAGTGTAGTTTCGGTGGAGAACTCGGATCCACCCCAACTGTTGGAAATTTCTCCGCCACCAGCGGCTGCCACCTGTTTGCTGGCGCAATCCTCGGCGACTAACAGATCGGCAAACGAACTCGAAGCCGCCTCCACCAGGAAGATTTTGGCCTTGGGCGCCATGGCGTGGGCCCACTCAATATCCAGTGCCTGCTCTCCTTCCCAGCCGGGATCGTTTCCCGGGTCGGTGCCAGCACAACCGCCCGTGCCGCCGGCGAAAATTACTTTGAAGGTGGTGGAGGTTACTGCGGGAAGACCGAACTGTTTCGAGAATGCATTCAGATCAGCCATGGCGGTTGGGTAGTCGAACGCGTCCACAATCCCAATGGCCTTGCTGCCGCCGGTGGGATTGGTTTTGAAGGTGTTGGGATTGCAGCCCGTCACCGGGGTTACCAAGTGATACAGACAGGCAATTGAAGCTGGGGTCTCGAAGCCATAACCGGAGAAGGGGGGTGTATTCGGAGCCGCAACGGCCTCGGGCAAGGCATAGCCATTGGGTTGAGCTCCAAACTTCTCCCGATCTGCGAGCACAAAAATCTGGTAGGGAGTGTGCGCACGAACGCCGACATCCTCAGGGCGCTCAATTGCGGAGTCAGGGATGACCACTCTGCCCTTGTGGGCTAACGACGGTTCCTGCGCGGACGCAGAAATGGCGCAGCCCAGGAACAGTAGGGTGAAAGCGGTGAACACGGTTGCACTTCTCATCTGTAGTTCCTCCTCATTCTCATTGCGGGCGTGTAGTACGCGTTTTGTCAGAGATTTAGTTTGCTGGTTTGCTAGCCTCCGGGGGGAGTCGTCCTGCAAGTAGAGGGGGCCCTGTGGTGAAGTTATTTCCTAGGGCAAGAGATCTGTCCTGGGCCAAAAGCGGCTGTCATTGTCGCCCCAATCGCGGGCTCGCGTCAATGTGAAAGAGTTTTCATTCCGATCGTCCCTCGAGTGTCCTTATGTGCGTCTTCCGAAACGCCGCTATTTGCAGCGCAATCCGGCGTTTCTCCTGAAGATGATGCTTGCAGCTGAAAAGGGAAACGCCCTAGAATGAGCGCCGGGGCTGCTCTATGGCTTGGGGTAAGCCACGTTTCGCTGTTCTGGTGGAATGGTCGTCGGGAAGAGTCTTGCCTAAAGCCTCCCAACTGGGCGCTCCGAGGAGGCTTTTATGTCCCGTCTAAGAAGTTTTTTGACACTGTTGCTGGGCTTAATGCTGTCCGGATGCGGAATTCTTGGTGGGAAAACCACCATCGTGCAGATCACGAACAAGATTACCAGCCTGCCGGCTGGACAGACCTATCAATTCACGGCGAACGTGCAACATGATCAGATGAAGGGGGTCACGTTGTCACTCAGTGGAGCAGGCACATTGGTGCGGACCGGTTCGACCGGAACGTACCTGGCACCACCAGCGCCGCCGACACCGAATTCCGTGACCGTAACCGTAACCGCAGCGAACGGTTCCGGCGTTTCGGACTCCGACACTTTTTCGATCTCTGCCGCCACCGGTCCCGTGGTCAGCATCACGCCGGTTACGCCCACGGTTACAGCGGGAGGTCCGGCGGTCACGCTGAATATCGCGGTGACGATGGACGACGCCAGCGATTCGCTTGTGGGGGGCGTCTCCAGTTCATCCATATGTAACGCCTCGCTCTGCGGGACGCTCGGGCCTATTACAGGGACACCCGGAGGGGGAGCCTACACGGTGCAATACTCTCCGCCAACTTCGGTAACCATGTCTACCCTACAGACCATCAACGTGATCTCAAGCCTGAACAATTCCACGATTGGAACCGCATTTGTGACGATTAACCCCTAGCGGCCAGGTACAGAGAGCACATCGGTTTACCGCGGGGCGGCGATCCCACAACAGCGATGCCGTAATGTGCGGGCGAATTCTGGAGCCTGAACGGGCCTGCGGGTCGATTACGGTCGTAACGGCGGATACTGAACGGAGCTTGTTCAATTGAGGCGCGAGCCGCAACCTATTGGCAGAGGCATTTCTGGGAAGGAATCTATGCCGTTGCCAGACTCTTCGTTCAAAGTCAAGCTGGTGGGCAAACACGTGATCGTGAAAGTTTCTCTTTTCAGCCGGGCCTTTCCCGGGACGGTGGCTGCTACCGATGAAACTGGATTTTGTTTTGTCAGCGACGAAATGGTGACAGCCTTGCGCGAGACTACCGGAAAGGTCATGACCGGCATCGATGCGCCCAACGTTTATCTTCCGTTCTCCAGCCTGGAGTGGATGGTATTCTCGGAGCCCAAGGCCGCGGCGGCTTCGGCGTAGGCAGCGGCGGCTTCATCCGGAATTTCAACCTCATAACCATGGCGCGCTTCGTGGGGTTCGTGCTTTGATCCCTTCGGCGCTCTTAAGCAGGCTCCGAATCCGGGACCCACTTGCATTGCCTCGCTATGCTCGGCGGGACGGGCGAAGGCGTCCGTCCCCACATGTTCGGAGCCGAGGGGTACTAGCTGCCCAGCTTCTCGAAGAAGCGGCAGATGGTTTCGATCCCGCGATGGAAGTTTGGGATGTGGAACTTTTCGTTGGGTGCGTGCAGGTTGTCGTCGGGCAGGCCGAAGCCCATCATCACGCTGGGAATCTTCAGCACGTCCTGGAAGCCGGTGACGATGGGGATGGAGCCGCCACTGCGAATGAACACTGTTTCTTTTTTGAACGTATCGTGCAGCGCTTCAGTGGCCGCTTTGATGTAGGGGTTGTCGGTGCCGACGACGGCGGCCGGGCCCTTGCTGTGAATCGTGATTTTCGTTTCGATGCCTTTAGGCGTCAGCTTCTTTACGTAGGCGGAGTACTTCTTGAAGACATCGTCGGCATCCTGATTGGGAACCAGACGCATAGAAACTTTGGCCGCGGCCTTGGCGGGGATCACGGTCTTAGCGCCGGCGGCGATGAAACCTCCGGGCATGCCGTGGACTTCCAATGTCGGGCGCGCCCAAGTGCGGTAGAGGACCGAGTAGCCGGGCTCGCCGGTGAGGACTTTCGATCCTACTTCCGTCTTGCGGTATTTCTCTTCATTAAAGGGCAGGCGCTTCCAGGCTTTGAGTTCGTCCTTGGTCGGAGCCTTGACACCTTTGTAGAAGCCGGGGATCAGGATTTTGCCCTTGGAGTCTTTCAACTTGCTGATGATTTCGATCAGTGCGAAGAAGGGATTCGGGGCAGCGCCTCCGTACACGCCGGAATGCAAGTCGGTCATGGCGCCCCTGGCTTCGATTTCAGTGTAGACCAGGCCGCGCAGGCCTACGCATAACGTAGGAAGATTGGGCGCGAAGAGTTCGGTGTCGCAGACCAGAGCGAAGTCCGCTTTCAGCTTGGCTTTCTGCTTGACGATATATTCGTCGATGGATTCGCCGCCGACTTCCTCTTCGCCTTCGAAAATCACTTTCACGTTGATGGGAAGCTTGCCGCCACCGGATTGCATGAGGGACTCGAGGGCTTTGACTTCCATCCAGAGCTGGCCTTTGTCGTCAACGGCGCCGCGGGCGTAGATGTTGTTGTTGCGCTCGGTGGGTTCGAAAGGTGGAGTGTGCCACTCGTCGAGTGGTTCGGCGGGCTGAACGTCGTAGTGGGCGTAACACAGGGCGGTCGGCTTGCCGGCGGCGTGCAGCCAGTCGGCGTAGATGAGCGGATGTCCCTTGGTGGGGATGACCTCGACATTCTCCATGCCGATGCGGCGCAGTTCGTTGGCCACATAGTCGGCGGCTTTCTGAATGTCGGGCTTGTGCTCTTCGAGGGTGCTGACGCTGGGAATGCGGAGAAGATCTTTGAGTTCGTTCAAGAAGCGCTGCTGATTATTGCGGGCAAAATCGATTGCGGGAGAAGCCATGGAGAGTCCTTTCTGTGATGGACGAAGAGGATTGCCTATTCGATTACCCTGGAAACGAATCAGTATAACGCGACTGGTGCGGTGGCGCGGGCCGAGACGTAGCAAGCTACGTCTCTACGATTGGAATCTTGCTGGCGAGAACGCGGTCAAGTCGTGTTCCGGGCTGCGACCTTCGATGACTGCTGACATGACTTCCGCGGTGATGGGCGCGAGAAGAATGCCATCGCGGAAGTGTCCGGTGGCGACGTAGTAGCCGGGAGTCAAGGTTGCGCCGAGGATGGGGAGGGCGTCGGGAGTGCCGGGGCGCAGTCCGGCCCAGCTTTCCAGAATTCGGGCGTCGGCGAGTTTCGGCACCAGGGCGATTGCGGATTTGTGGAGTCGCTGAATGGTGGCCAAGTCGGTGCGCTTGTCGAAACCGGCTTCTTCGACGGTGGCGCCGACCAGGAGCCGTCCGTCGCTGCGCGGGATAAGGTAGACATTGGGTGTGCGGACGACGTGCTTGAGCAGCGTGCGCAAAGGCATGACCAGACAGAGCATCTGTCCCTTGACTGGGCGGGTGGGGAAGGCTAGGGGCGCGATCTGGCCGCAGCCTATTTGTCCGGACCACGCTCCGGCGCAGTTGACGACCTTGGCAGAGTGAAATTCCGTTCGCGTGGTTTTGACGCCCGAGGCGCGGCCCTCGGCTACGATTACATCGGTGACTTCGTCTCCGGAGGAGAAGTCAACGCCGCGGTTTTTCGCGGTCTTCCACGCCGCGGCGGTGAGTGCGCGGGGATCGACGCTGCGCTCCTTCAGGAGGAAAGCGGGGCAGTCTGAGGCATCGAGCGCGGGCTCCAAATCCGCCAGAGCCGTAGCCAGCAACGCCGCGCTTTCAAGGTGGTGTAGATGTTCCGCGCTCGGGAGAAAAATCGTGCCGTTGTCCCGCAGGTCGACCTTCATGCCCGACTCAACTTCCAACTGATGGGCGAATTCGGGATACAGTTGCGCACTCGCCGTGGCCAGGGCCTGAAGAGCGGATGGAGTCTCGAGGAGGCAGTCGACCAGCATGCCGCCGGCGGCGTGGGAGGCTTCGCGGCCGGGTTCTCCGCGTTCGACGACTAGGACGCTGGCCCCGCGTTTGCGCAACGCAATCGCGAGCGAGAGGCCGATGATGCCTCCGCCGATGATGACTGCGTCCCAGGTTTTCACCCCGGCATTGTAAAAGAGCTGGGGCGTGAGCGTCCTCGCAGCAGAAGCCGAAGATGACAGGGAGCGCGCGGCTGCATAAAATGGCTTGCATGAAGAAAATATTCGTGACCGGGGTAGTGCTGGCGACTCTCGCGATGGCGGGGGCGGCTATGGGGCAAAAAGATAAGGACGACGAACCGACGTCATGGATGTATTTCCTCGTCGTCAAAGATGACAACGGGAAGCCGGTGCGCAATGCAGCGGTCATCATGCATGAAGTGAACGAAAAAGGCAAACAGGGCCGCGGCGGCATGGAGCTAAAGACCGACGCGGAAGGGAAGGCGAATTTTGATGGCATCCCGTACGGCAAGCTGCGGGTGCAGGTGCTGGCCGTGGGGTTTCAGACGTTCGGGGATGACTACGACGTCACCAAGTCAAAGACGGAAATCACGATTAAGCTGAAACGGCCGCAGGGGCAATACTCGGTGTATGACGATCACCCGAAGGACCCGAGCCCGCCGCCGAAGCAGGACTCACCCCCGGATCCAAACAAGAAGCCGAACTAGGGCCAGCGCGCGGCTGCAGTAGAGGCATCGCTGTATCTTCACCGAGGCTGAGGATTTTGTGTCTCTGGGATTGAACGATAACCCGCCAGTCGGGGCGCTTGCCCCCGAACCTCGGCACAAGAGCGCCGGGCTGGCGTTTGCGCTGTCGCTAATCATTCCCGGACTCGGGCAGTTTTATTGCGGCAAGACCGGACGCGGAGGGATGACGCTCAGCTTCTGGTTACTGGGATTGGTGCTCTGTTTCGCGCACATGCCGACGGCAATCGTCGGACAGGCCCTGGTTGTGATGTTGGTGCTGTGGGTCTTCTCCTTTCTGGATGCGTATTTCACCGCGATCGAAATCAACCAAGGGCAGGACGATGTGGTCGACGTGCAGAATCCTCGCGTGGCGGTCACGCTGAATCTGCTGACCGCGGGCTTTGGATATTTCTATTTGGGAGAGCGAACCAAGGGGATAACAATCTTCGTCGCAATGCAGGTGGCGCGGTGGGTCATTCCATCATCCGGGTTCTGGGGCGTTTCGATTTCGCTGGCGCTCCTGGTGGTGCAGTTGCTGGTGGCCGAAGATGCGTACCGCATTGCGCGGCGGCAGGTGAAAGAAGCGCTGGGTTCGGAAGCGCCGCCAACGCAGAATGCGGTTTCTGCTTCGCGGTTGCCGGTGCAGGTGCCCGTAGTTCTGGCGTGCCTGCTGCCGCTCGGTTTCATTGTGCTTGTCGTGATTGGGTTGGTGCTGGAGCCAAAATTCGGGAAGCGGCCAGCGGTTGGCAGTGCGAGCGGTCGATCGGGCCCCGGGCGCGCGCAGAGTGGGGCGGATCCACGCAGAGTGCGAAATGATACTCCGGTCCCGGTGGTGGACTTCGCGACGGCCATACAGGATGTGCAGCGCGTTCAAAGAAAGTCTGAAGGCAGGAAAGACGAGGTGGGGAATCTCAAGCTGGACGTGCGCATGCTGAGTGCGACTCTGGGCGGCAAGAAGGTCGACGCCTCAGATGCGATGGTCGCTCATTACTATCGGGCGCTCGCCCTCGCTATGATCAACACGGTGCACGAGCATGAAGGGGAGCCGATGGATTTGCCGGGTGCGCGCACCGCCCGGGCGGACCTCGATAAGATTATCGGCGCGGGTAGGGTTCTTACCTATGTCCCCGAGGTGAGCCAGTCCAATGCCGAGTTTTTGGCGGGTTCCATCACGCGGAATCAGTTGCACGACGAGCCGGCGGCATATTCGTATTGGGAGAGGTGCGCAGCGAACGCTCATGCTGGATGCCTGAACGTCATTGCGAGTGCGCGGATTACGGGCGATGGCGGACAGAAGGTGGATGTGAATGAGGCACTCGCCCTGCATACGAGTGTGTACGACACAGGGGTCAAGTACCAGTGCGCGGGAGCGTTTTCGGCGATCAGCATTGCGGCAATCAACTATTTCGTCGGCGTGCGCCGACCCGGAGACGATGAACTGGAATGGACGAAGAAGGCAGATGGCCTCCTGGATAAAGTCGAAGCCAACGTGAACAAGCGGAATGTGTGCCAGCGGGCGGGGATCGAAGTGCGTGAGTTCCTGTTTCAGCTGAGCCGGGGGCAGCGCGACGATAACATTCTGCAGGATGCGCTCAGCCGCCTGGACGATGAGTCGGTCGCCACGAAAGCGGTGATTCAGTTCATCTCGGGGGCCATCGACGAGAACGGCTTCAACGCGGCGGTGAGTTCGAGCAAGTTCGAGGGATACCGATGCTCCGCTTATTTTGACGCGATGTGGTACTCCGAACTGCGAGGCGAAGATGCGATGGCGCGGCGCTTTGATCAACATCTTGTGGACATTGGAAAATTTCACTGCGGACAAAGCCTGGTGTTCGCGAAGAAGTTCAAGTTTTAGGGCAAAGCAATTCCTGAGGATGGGGGATGAAAAATGGATTACCTATTGAAGACGGAGCCGTCCACATATTCGTTTGCGGATTTGCAGCGGGAGAAGACGACCACGTGGGACGG
>Ga0210384_10000833_pt1 | contig 44951 bp, 46 predicted proteins | sample IncBWH2MmetaG_FD_160574 | JGI IMG/M metagenome (GOLD analysis project Ga0210384, IMG submission 160574) | Forest soil microbial communities from Barre Woods Harvard Forest LTER site, Petersham, Massachusetts, United States - Inc-BW-H-2-M | ecosystem: Environmental > Terrestrial > Soil >... | reverse complement strand
TGTGCCAGGCATCTGCCCGTGTCAGACGAAAAAATCAGTTCCGAGTACAAGCTCAAGCGATTTCTGCAAGGCTCGCTGCTTTCGCCGGAACTGGCACACGTGTTTTGGAACGGAACCTTTTCCGAAGTTGAAAAGCGGGAGCTATTTCTCTACGCGGATCCCACTCCACTGGCCGCAGTAGTCGCTGGAAGGGCGACCAATACCGGATTGCAGCGTTATCTTGACTTCGACCAACGGTACTACTTGCCTGATGACATCCTTTATAAAGTGGACCGAATGAGCATGGCTCATTCGCTGGAGGTCCGGCCCCCCTTCCTCGATCCGCGTATCGTCGATTTTGCCAACCGCCTGCCAGCGAACTTTATGCTGCGGGGGTCGAAGTCTAAATACGTTTTGCGACGCATGATGAAGCACAAATTGCCACCCGAGGTGCTGCGTCGGCCCAAAATTGGTTTCGACATCCCTATCCACGAATGGTTTCGGGGAGTTCTTCGACCCCTGCTCCTGGATACGCTATCCCAGGAGGCGGTGTCGGCTAGTAAGCTATTCCACTGGCCTGCCGTCGAGCACCTAATACGAGAACACCTGGCGAGGAGAGCGAACTTGGGGTATCACTTATGGGGTTTGATGGTTCTGTTGATCTGGATGAGACGGTGGAACATCGAGCTAATACCGGCGGAAGCCACAATGCCGAGCCCACTCGTCGAAGCGGTTGGGGCGGTTGGATCGTTGTCGCAGCAGCTTGTCTCGTCTTCGTCGTAAATATCGCCAGTCCACCTCGTCTAATGGACGATGTTGATGCGGTCCAGGCGCAGATTGCCCGGAACATGCTAGCGTCGGGAGACTGGGTGACGGCCCGACTCGATGGCGTCGCCTATCTCGAAAAAGCGCCGCTGATCTACTGGATGATGGCAGGATCGTACCGCATCTTGGGGGTCCACGACTGGGCTGCGCGTTTGCCGCTTGCTATCGCGGTGGTACTTTTGTGTTGGGTCACCTACCGCTTCGCACGCTGGGCTTTTGATGAGGAGGCGGGAGTCTACGCTAGCGTCGCGCTCGCTACGTCGGTTGGATTGTTTTTGTTCACACGGATCCTGATCCCAGATGCCACGCTGACTCTGGCCATCACCGGCGCCGTTTGGGCCTGGTTGCGGCTGCTTGAACCAGAAGGCGAGCATCCCCTCGGTTGGTCCCTCATCCTGGGGCTGTGCTTAGGACTCGGCCTGTTGCTAAAGGGCCTCATTGCCGTGGTCTTTCCTGTGATGGCCGGCCTAGTCTACATGGCGATCACTCGACAACTGTTCTCTCCTGTGGCATGGCGTCGATTACATGTGGCGATAGTTGTCGCCGTCGCGTTGGCGATCGCTGCCCCCTGGCATGCGCTCGCCACTCTACGTAACCCACCTTACTTTGCGTTCTCCATGCATAGCGGGCCGGGCGAATACCACGGATTCTTCTGGTTCTACTTCATCAACGAACATCTTTTGCGTTTTCTGAACTTGCGATACCCGCGCGACTACAACACCGTGCCCAGACTATGGTTTTGGCTACTGAACCTGGTTTGGATATTCCCCTGGTCGGTCTACCTTCTCGCCTCTCCCACCCTTTCCTACCAGCCGAGTACGCGCGGCGGACGTGTGCGGTTGATGGCCTTTTGCTGGATCGGTGTAGTCATGTTGTTCTTCACATTCTCGACCACGCAGGAGTACTACTCGCTGCCGGTCTACCCAGCGCTGGCTTTGTTGATCGGGTCGGCCCTCAGCTCCCGCAGCCGCTGGGTGCCCCTAGGTACCCGAATTCTGCTGACTGTCTTCACCCTACTGTCTGCCGCGCTTTTACTCGTGCTCCTGCTCGTCTGGCGGTTGCCTACCGGCGCGGGCATCGCCAGCGCCCTAACCCAACATCCCGATCTTTACACCCTGTCGCTGGGCCACATCCGGGATCTAACCCTCAACGCCTTCGCCTACCTGAAGCTGCCGCTAGGGTTTGCGGCCCTCGGCTTCGGAGCGGGAGCTTTAGGCTTGGCGGTGGCGCGGACGGACGTGCGGAGAACCGTTCTCGTAGTCGCCGCCAGCATGGTCGTCTTCTTCCAGGCTGCTAGGATTGCCCTCATCCGCTTCGACTCATATCTAGGCTCCTACCCACTGGCAGAGCGCCTGCAGCAGAGTCCGCCAGGACAGTTGATTGAAGCCAATTCTTTCTACGCCTTCTCGTCGGTGTTCTTCTATACGGGCCGAACGGCTCTGCTACTGAACGGCCGGAACAACAATCTGGAATATGGCTCTTACGCACCCGGCGCTCCCAACGTGTTCATCGATGACGGCAAGTTCGAGTCGCTGTGGAGGGGGTCGGAACGATGCTACCTTCTTGCTTATGGCACGGAAATGCCGCATCTCGAGCAACTTGTCGGGCGGTCCGACCTGCAGGTTGTAGCCGAGAACGCCGGTAACTATTTGTTGACCAACCATGCGCTTCCATGAGGCACGACAGAACGCATGATCCATTGGGGGGAGAGCATACGCTTTGCCTTGTGGGCCCTTGCCGTCGATAAGCTAAAGGCTTCTCTCACCACGCTCGGCGTTGTTATCGGCAGTGCCGCGATCGTGCTGGTGGTCACAATTGTCTCCACCGGTAAGGTCTACATGGTCTCTCAGATCGAGGGGATCGGTGCCAACCTCGCTTACGCCACACTTGATCGCAGCGGAGCCTCTTCTGTGCTCGAAGATGAATTGACACCTGACGACCTCGTAGCCGTGCGCCACACCCTGCCCACAGTCAGCGCGGGCGCCGGTACCTACGACGTGCCAGTTGATTTCCAACTCCGCGGTAAGCTGCTCCACGCACGCCTCGTCGGCATTACCGAGGACTTTGAGAAAATCCGGAGCCTGCGAATTACTTCGGGTAGGTATTTCGACGCGGAAGACTTCTTGGCCCACTTCAAGGTTTGCCTCGTCACTGACCATACTGCCCAGATCGCTTTTGGCCTCGACCCTGCCGTGGGTAACACCATTCAGCTTGACCAATTTCGTTGCACCATCATCGGAACCTTCAAAGAGGGAGTGCCCACCTTCGGGCAGTCCGAGATACAGGATGAAACGTTGCTCATTCCGTTCTCCCTGGTGAAGGACATCACGGGCGACAACTTTTTCCAGGTCCTGTATGCCCAGACAGCATCCTCCAGCGAGGTGCCCGCCATGACCCAACAGATGGACCATTTATTGCACAGCCGCCACCGCAAGGAGGCGCGTTACTCCGTCGAGAACCTGTCTTCCCTTCTTCGGACGGCTGGCAAAGTTTCGGTCGCGATGAGCTCCGTGCTCATCGCCCTTGCCGTCTTGACCCTGACCATTGCAGGAACGGGCATCATGAATATCATGCTCGTCAATGTTTCTCAGCGAACGCACGAGATTGGGCTGAGGAAAGCCCTAGGCGCCACACCGGCTGAGATCCGGCTGCAGTTCTTGTTGGAGGCGTTCTTCATCAGCTTTGCCGGCGCCGTCCTGGGCGTGGTGATTGCGCTTGGATTCATCTGGTCAGTCACCGAGTGGATCAAGAACACAGTACCCCTTAGCATTTCCTGGACGGCCGTCGCGGTCGCACTCGTGGTTTCCAGCGGGGTCGGGGTGTTGTTCGGTTTCCGACCGGCTAGCGAAGCGGCGAACTTAAGTCCTATCGATGCGTTGCGCCTCGAGTGACGCTTTGCGATCGGCGTGAGAGCTACATCGCCATGCCGTTTCATTGCCTTTTGCTGTCGATATCGATCGGGTGAGGGCCGATCCAGAAACTGAGCTTCAGCGTGTGGAAACCATATGGTGCCAAGAATTCTCCCGTAGGACCTGCGACTAACAGCTCGCCTGACGGGCCTTCCGGCGCACTCCGGGGACGTGGGCTGCGGATCAGACTTTTCCAAAAAGCCTCCTCCACCGAGGCCACACAAACAGCCCTATCTGCCATAATCTCACCAAGTGCGGGTTCTATCACCGTCGCGGAGAACGCAGATTGTTGAAGAATACTTCGATAGCCTCTCGGGGCAGAACAGTGTGGAGCCAACGCGATAACATCGCCCCGACCCAATTTGTCCTAATCATTCGGCAGAACCCGAAAGAGCCCGTTCGGGAACTGTTGCTGGTGCGCTGGGGATTCATTCCGTCATGGGTGAAAGACACCTTCGTCGCCGCGAGCGTGAGGCTGCCATGACAATCCGTCGCAGGACTGGGTTTATTCTGGTTGGCATCGCCTGCGCGCTGCTCGTTGTGCTGATTTTTCTTCTGCCCATCCTACTCAATGCGGATCGCTACCGGACGAAGGTGGTCTCCTATCTGGAAGAGAAGACCGGGAAGAACGTGGAGATCGGGCGGCTGGCGGTGACGTTTTCCCCCAGGCTAGCGATTCAGGTGGACGATTTCGGGGTGAAGAGTCCACCGTTGTTTCCCCCGAGTTACATCGTAAAGGTGGTGCGGATCGATGCGCAGCTTGACGTGGGGGCGCTACTGCATCGGCAGGTGGTGATCAAGTCGCTTGTGCTCGAACAGCCCACCATCAATCTGATTTCGGACCCGGACGGGCCATGGAACTTCGAGAATCCGGGGGCCCAAAATACGCCCAGCACGTTTCTTTTCGGAGTGGTCTCGCGAGTGGAGATCAAACGGGGGCACGTGACTGTTTCAAATCTTCTGCCTTCCGATGCGGCGGGTCCGGTCTTTTTCGAGGCGCACGACGTCTTCAGCGAACTAGAAAACGTAAACGTAGACGCCATTGCCAATCCCGCTTCCACCACACTCGATGGAGAGGGGACATTGAACGCCAGGCTGCTGCGGTTCGGCTCAATCGAGGCGAAAAATCTGAATTCTAATATCCGGCTGCAAGCTCGACAGGTTTTATTCACCGACGTGAAAGCGGAAGCGTATGCGGGAAACGCGACGGGAGAACTCTCGATTAAATTGTCGGGAAAGAACGCCAGCTTCAAGACCGACACACGAATGAAGGGGATTGATGTGGCACACCTTCTGACGGCATTTCCGAGTGCTCGCGGGAAAATGACGGGAAAGATGGAGGGTGAATTGAAGATCGCCGGGGAAATCGAGCACTCGCGCCATCCGTTGGAGGGGTTACACGGCAGCGGGCATTTGACGGTGCGCAACGGTGATGTGCCGAGCTTGAAGCTCAATGCGAACCTGATGAAGCTGGCACATTACAACGATCTCGGACCCGCTAAGAACGATCCTTCCTCTTTCAATTTTGTTTCAACCGACCTCGAGCTAGATCACGAGCGGATTACGAGTAAGGTCATCGATATCGACGGCTACGGAGTCGATCTTGATGGCTCAGGCACCGTAAGCCTATCCGGCTCCGACGAACTGAATTATCAGGGTGTGGCGGAAATTGTCTCCCAGCAAGGTTTTGTGACGAATCTGATTGCGCGACTGGCCGGAGGTACGCTGAAAAATGGCAAGCTGTCGTTTCCGTTTCATATCGGCGGGACCATCGACAACCCGGTATTTGCCAAGGGCTCCAAGGGAAAGAAGGTCAATTAGAAAAAAGGCCTGGAGTCCACCCTCACACCCAAATGAGTATGCGCTATCTCGGTGGGACCAAGCCCGAGGCGTCTACACCTTCTGCTTCCAATACTCACTGAGGGGAGCCTTCTGGACCTTCCGTTCACCAAACATCGGTCCACCGCTCTCAATCACAAAGCTGTGTTCCCTTGTGGATACTGGTGTGGCATTCTGCGCAAAGAGTGATCAGATTCTCTTCCGAGTCGTCGCCGGCGTGACACTATGCTAGGCTCGATGTGATTCGTCCGGAAGACGAAGAGTGGCTGCGCCCTTGCCTGGACGCTGACCCTAGCAAATATTTTGCCGCAGACGGGCGGGCTAGGACTGTTTCGCGCCGCAGAGACCCGCAAGCAAGATGAAGCAAGCCGCCTTAGCAGAGGTTCTATGCGACTACTCAGCGTTCGCTTGATCATTTCGCTCATCCTGGGGGTTACGCTCGTCTCTTTGCTCTCCTCATACTATGAGGTTCGCGCACAGAAGCGCGGATTGCGGAAAGAACTGGAGCTTAGAGCAGAGGTGCTTGCGGAGAGCTTGGCCGGAAATGTAGAGCCCTACCTCGATGAGAGGTCACTCAAACAACTTCAGCGGATCGTCGGGCGATTCAGCAATCGAGAACACCTAGTTGGAGTCGCCGTCTTGAACACCAAGCTGGAACCCATCGCCGCGTCTGTGGGACTTGTTCAACAGGCGGAAATCCGGTCCTTCGCAGACCCTCGGGTAATCGCGGACAACAAAAAAGAAAGCCGGTTCATTCACAAAGCTGGCAAGGCTCAGCATATCTATATACTTCCCCTCCATCGCAATGATGAAGCTGTGGGCGAGCTAATCATCGTTCATGACGCCAACTATATCGATGCACAGACTGCGCATGTCTGGCGCGAAACCTTTTTGCGAGTGCTGATACAGGTCGTTCTGATCGCATTGATTACGCTCTTGATTGTCCGCTGGAGCATTGCCGGGCCCATTGCTCGGGCAGCGCAATGGATGAAAGCTCTACGGACGGCCAAAGTTGGCGTTGTTCAGAGCGCTATGCCCGACCTGGATCTGTTGCGACCGTTAGCGCGGGAGATGGAGACTCTGGCGGAAAGCCTGACGGCCGCCCGTTCGGCGGTGGAGAAAGAGGCGCAATTGCGCGAAGCCGGGGAATCGGTGTGGACACCAGAGCGCCTCTCAGTGCACGTGCGCGGCAAGCTTGCTGATGGTCGATTGTTTGTAGTTTCCAACCGCGAACCTTACAGTCACATTCGACGGGGTAACTCGGTGCAGGCCGTGGTTCCGGCCAGTGGACTTGTAACCGCATTGCAGCCTGTGCTGTGTGCTTGTGACGGGACGTGGGTGGCGCACGGCAGCGGCGACGCAGATTTGGAAACAGTCGACGAACACGATCGCCTGCGTGTTCCTCCCGAAGAGCCGAAGTACACGCTGCGAAGAGTCTGGCTAACAAAAGAGCAAGAAGAGGGTTATTACTACGGTTTCGCCAACGAAGGTCTCTGGCCGCTTTGCCATATTGCTCATACACGACCGATGTTCCGGGTGTCTGACTGGGAGCACTATCGCCAGGCAAACGTGAAGTTCGCAAAAGCTGCACTGGAGGAGATGTCTGGCACAGAACAGCCAGTGCTCCTGGTCCAGGACTACCACTTTGGACTATTGCCGCGTCTGGTGAAGGAAAACCGTCCGGACGCCCGTGTAGCCATTTTTTGGCATATCCCATGGCCAAACCCCGAAACTTTCGGGATCTGCCCGTGGCAACGCGAATTATTAGAGGGTCTGCTAGGTGCCGACCTGATCGGGTTCCACATTCAGTCGCACTGTACAAACTTTCTGCAGACCGTAGATCGCACCCTGGAATCACGCATCGACTGGGATCACTTTGCCGTGAACCGCGAAGATCATCGCACCGCAGTGAAGCCATTTCCGATCAGCGTGGACTTCACTGGCGACCCACGAGCGCAACCTGAACAGAACATTTATCTGGAACGGGCATCGCTGCTACAGGAATCCGGTGTCGAGGCCCTCTTCGTCGGAGTGGGCGTGGACCGCGTCGATTACACCAAGGGTATCTTGGAGCGCTTCCTGGCTATTGAGCGATTGTTAGAGAAATATCCCCTCTATCGGGAGAAGTTCACCTTTGTGCAGATTGGCGCCCCAAGCCGCACGCATATTAAGCGCTATCACGACTTCTTTGCCGACGTAGAAGCCGAATCTGAAAGAATCAACTGGCGTTTTCGAACTGGCAAGTGGAAGCCGATTATCTTTCTGAACCGGCACCATAGTCACATCGAAATTGAGCGCTACTACCGGAGTGCCGATGTTTGTCTGGTCACGTCCTTGCATGATGGAATGAACCTCGTAGCTAAGGAGTTTGTCGCGGCCCGCGATGATGAACAGGGAGTCCTGATTCTCAGCCGTTTTACCGGAGCGGCCAGAGAACTGCGGGATGCGTTGCTGGTGAATCCGTATGATATCGAACGCACCGCTGATGCTATCCGTTATGCTCTGGAGATGGACCCCGAAGAACGAGGTGCTCGTATGCGGCGGATGCGCAAGATAGTTAAGGAGGGAAACATTTACCGCTGGGCAGGAAACCTGATCGGGGATCTCTGTGAAGTTCGTCTCAAGATCCCGGCCGATCCAAGAGCGGTGACCCAGGTGGGCCCACCACTACCAATTACTTCAGATTGAGAGAGTGCTATTTGGTTGGGAGAAGGGAAGAGCTCACCCTTCAAAATATGGTTCTTTTGGCATTCCGATGTGGCTGGTATTTCTTTGTGAAAGGGATGTTGACTACAGTGGGCTGGATCTCGAGGAACCATCTCGACCTCCGGTCGAGGCGGAGCTGTTCTCTTGGCATCCCTTTTTATAGAACTCATTGACCGGGTTCGCAGGCTGGGCTCCCACTTCCTCAGAACCCATATTTCAAAGAGAACTGGATCAGCCGCGGAGTGCCCACCACCGAGGTGATCTGTGTAAACGAGCTCGGACTTTCAACGTCGGTCGCCGACGGATTGGCAAACGAAGGGTGATTGAACAAATTAAAAAAGTCGGCACGGAAGCGTAGACTCTGACGCTCGGTCAGCTTGAAGGTCTTCCCGAGCGTAAAGTCCACATTCTTCTGGGGCGGTCCGATCACGCAGTTGCGCGGAGCGTTGCCATAGCCTGTGGCATCCCCTGGCGCGCCGTTGGCCAGTGGTATCACCGCGTCCGGCATGTAGGCCGCGGGGTTCACCCAGTGGCCGAGCCGTGACTCCACGCCACCTGATGTGGGAGCGCTGGCACAACTGGACCCGGGGGTGAAGGTCGGGGTCGCGAGGTTCGGACTGCTGAGAGCGTAAGCGCTCCCGCCAGCCGAATCGATAGGCGTGAATGGCAAACCTGATTGCAGCGTGAGCACTCCGCTGATTTCCCAACCGCCCAGCGCCCCGCGGGTAAAGCCGCCTGCATGGGAGAAGAACGGCAACTGGTAGACCGCGCTGGTGACGAACCGGTGCCGACGGTCGAAATCTGAGAGACCGCGAGAGGCGCGTGCATTGTTCTGATCGTTGAAACGGGTATCGAAGGCCACCGTCGCCGTCGAAACATCGTCGATCGCTTTGGAAAAAGTATACGCGCTCTGCCAATACAATCCTCCCGAGAAGCGGTGCGAGACAGTTGCCTGAAGCGAATGGTAGTGCGAGTCGGAATTGGGGGAGAACGACTCGAATGCGCTAGGAGCAAGGCCCAGGAAAGGGGCGCGCGCGTTGGCGTTCTCCGCCGTAGTATCAACGATCTGACATGACTTCCCCGGGGCCCTTACCCCGGCGCAACTGACCCCCGGGATCGTAACCGGGTGCTGGAGAGTGGCCAAAGTCGCTTGGTCAGGATCGAATGTCGAGCGTAGGTGGGTGCCCTTGGTTCCGACATATCCGATCTCGAAGAACCAATTCCTGCCCAGTTCATGCTGTACTGTGAAGTTCCACTGCTGGGTGGTCGCTGCGATCCAGTGGAGCGGCACCTGGAGGCCAATAAAGCTGTTTACGTTGCCAGTAAACGTCGGGCCGCATTGCTCCGGATTGGTCGACGGATTTCCATTCCCCAGAGTGCAGCTTGGGGCAAACCCACTAAATAACGCAGCCTGAGGTACGAAAGTAGGACTTAGAACACCCAAGGGCGGAATTCCCGTGAATCCTGTTTTCGGGTTTGGCTGGAAGAGATTGGTCAGGCTGCCCGCCCCAGGCAAGAAGTTGACCGCGATGGGGAAAAATGGCGCCGAAAATGACAAGTTATCTACCGCGCCCAAGTCCTCGCGCACGCTGTAGATGCCGTAGCCGCCGCGGATCGTGGTGTTGTGACGGCCAAGAAAATCGTAGGCGAAGCCGATGCGGGGCTCCCAAACCGTGGCGAATTCGTTGTTCAGGGCAGCCCGATTAAGCGTTCCACTCAAGCCGGGAAGCTTGAATTGACTTACGCATGTGGGGTAAACAAAGGGTTGCCCGGTGGTGTTGGCCAGCGGAGGATCAGTATTCCCGAGGTGGCAAAGCTCATCGTAGGGAGCGCCGACAAACTCGTTGCGGAAACCGAGGTTCAGCGTCAACGTCTTGCTAGCTCGATAGTCATCCTGGGCGAACCAGGAGTAAGAAGGGATACGATAGTCGTGATTGCCCAGGCCACCCCCAGCCTCACCGAAGAAGGGGGCGCCAGCCAGGAAGCTCTGAAAGTCCGTGCCCTGCGTAGGCGGCGAAAAGAACAAGAGCCCGTTGTCGGCGACCGGCAGGTTACGGCGGATGGTGGTACGGTCCAGTTCCCCGCCGAAGCGGAACTGATGGGCACCATAGCTCCATCCCAGAGTATCGAGCAAAACGAAGGTGTCCGAAAGCGCGCTTTGCAACTGTTGCGGAAAGGGGCCGAAGGCCCAGCTTCCAAAAGTAAAGCGGTATATATTCGGATCCTGATTCGCGGTAGGGATGTTGATTCCCACTTGCGAATTGGTGACGGGAGGTTGGTTGTTTAATTTGTCGCTAATGATATTTACCCCAAATCTCAACTCGTTCACGATCTTATTGGAAAACAAATGCGTCTCAGTGATGCTGCCCACCCGGTTATGCAGCGGGATGTCCAGCGGAAAATTAAGATTGTTCGGCGTGGGGACGCCGCCCGTCTGAATCTGGAAAGAATCGGCGCCAAATGGCTGAAAGGTGTCGGAATTAGCCCAGAAGAAGCGGAATGCGACGCGATCTTTGCCGCCGCGGAACTCGCGGTCCCAGTTGGTGGTGAACTGATCGTCGGTGAACTTGCCAGTACTGGTCAGGATGAGCGGGCCAAAGTTCAGTTTGCCGTTGGTGAAACCCGGAGTCCCCGGCACGGTGGGCAGGAGCCAGCCTCCACCTCCTCCGCCGAACTGGTTGCTCTTGAAATTCAGCAGGGCTAACGCCACCGGATCAATGTTGGTGAGCCCTCCGCTGGGAAAGAATGTCTTGAGCAGGTTTCCTTCGGAGCGGTCGGTCGGAATCACCGGGATACTTGTGTTGATGAACGTTCCCGGAGAGGCGCCGCTGCGCTGCCGTGTGCCCTGATAGTTCACGTAAAAGTAGCCGAGTTTCGCCTTAGGCCCGACGGGTCCGCCTAAGTCGCCACCAAAGATGTTCTGCTGGATCACCGGCCTGGGCAGCCCTGCGCGATTAAGGAAGAAGTCGTTAGCATCGAGCACGGTATTGCGGAAATACTCCCATGCATCGCCGTGGAAACTGGCTGTGCCACTCTTCAGGGTGGCATTGATGTTGCCCCCTCCATTGCGCCCCTGAGTTGCGTCGTAGAGGCTGGTGCTCACCTTGAATTCCTGAATGGAGTCGGGATTGGGAAGGGGGGTGTAGGTCAATTCTCCGAACGAGTAGTCGGCGACGGAAATGCCCTCGATCAGGTAGTTGTTGTTGTCTTCTCTCCCACCATTTACGTGAATGAATACCTGCCCGCGACCCAACTGGGATGCATTGTTCAAGTCGGAAGAAGCACCGGCCGAGAGGGTCAGCAATTGTTGAAAATTCCTGGTGGCCAGTGGAAGGTTGGTAATCGTAGTGCTGCCAAGCGACTGCCCCGTGGTCGCGTCGGTCGTGTCCACTTGGGCGACCTGGGACTGAACTTCGACCACCTCGTTAACCGACGTTACCTTCAGCACCGCCGTCATGCGGGTGGTTTCCGTGATATTCACGAGGATGCCGGGAAACTTAGTAGTGGCAAATCCGGCGGCGCTAACCTGCACTGCATAGCTGCCGACAGGCAAGAGGGTGGCGGTGAAGCCTCCGGAGGAGTCAGTCGTAAGATGGCGCTCCACCTGCCCCGTTGCCTCGTTCACAATATCCACTTTGGTGCCAGAAAGCACGGCCCCGGACGAATCTTGAACGGTGCCGGTAATGGCTCCGGTAGCGCCGCCCTGTGACAACATGAACTCGCTGAAGCAGGTGATGAACACGCCCAAAGCGATCCACTTTCGGATGCTGAACATGTTTCCTCCTCGTTCAATTCGTTGTGAGACCGACAGTATATTCTTAAGGATGAATGCGGGGCATCCAATTTGTTTGGATCCTTCTTGGCCTCACAAACGACAGGTGTTCTGTATCTATTTTCCTCTCGACGACGTTATGAAATCGTAGTTTCAGAAACAGAGCTGGTTATTTCATTGCTCACATTTCTCTCTTAGTTCATATGAAGCACACGAATCGCAAATGCCGCGCTGCCACAATGCGGGTTAATTGCGTGGTTGGTCTGGGTGAAGTAAGCTGTCGTTATTTGATGGGTTTGATTCAGCAGATTTCTGATTTATTTCGTGTACTACCAAGATCAAAAATCAACAATCCACATCGGAGGTTGAAGTGAAGGCTCACATTTTGGCTGGTTTATTGCTGGTCGCCGGTGCGGGAAACGCCCCGGCACAAGACGTGGGCGGTAAGGTGGTGAAATATCACGCAACTATCGACAACGTGAAGTATGTCTATGGTGTTGCCGAGCCGGTGGCGCGGCTTAAGCCAGGAGACATACTCGACACCAACACACTGGATTGCTTTGGCAATGCGCTCAAGAAGCCGGGCGACACGGTCAGCATGGCCAAGGGTGACAATCCGTTGAGCGGGCCGTTTTACATCGAAGGAGCCGAGCCCGGGGATACCCTGGCGGTGAAAATCCTGGATTTGCAAGTGGACGGCGACACCGGCGTGGGAGCATTTGCGCCTGGTTTCGGCGCGCTGAATGAAACCAACTACACTCCCATGCTTCATCGACCGCTGCCGGAAAAAATCTGGTTCTATCCCATTGACCACACCTCGAATACGGCGACGTTCAAGGCGCTGGATTCGGATTTTTCGGTAAAAATTCCCATGCATCCGTTTTTTGGCTGCATTGGCGTGGCTCCGGCGAATGGGGAGGCGCGCAGCTCGATTGTGCCAGCAGAATTCGGCGGCAACATGGATTCGCCAGAAGCGAGCGTGGGCAATACTGTCTACTTTCCGGTCAATGTCCGGGGAGGTCTTCTGTACCTTGGCGATGGACACGCCGCCATGGGTGATGGCGAAATCGCCGGTACGGCGGTGGAAGTACCGCTGAAAGCACGTATACAAGTCAACGTGATTAAGAACCAAAAGATCAACTGGCCGCGATTCGAGAATGACGAAGCCATCATGACCGTCGGGGCCTACCGCCCGCTGGATGATTGCCTGCGCATCGCTTTTACGGAGCTGGTTGGGTGGATCCACCACGATTATGGCTTGTCGGAGCTGGATGCGTATGAATTACTGTCGAAGGTGGCAAAGATTCATCTGAATGAGATGGTGGATCCGAATTACGTGGTAGTGGCGTCGATCGAGAAAAAGTATCTGCCACCCAAGAAGAGATGAGGGGCGGATTGTCGATCGTGATTCTTAACTGCCGATTGCGCGACCTATAACCACGAAAGTCACCATCTCCCACCTGGCAATCCCGATACGAACAGAGGCCAATAGCAAACAACGATTTTGTTCAGGGCACGCTTAACGGGAGTCAAAAGTTCACTTGGTCGCAACAGGGGCATCGGCGCACGAAGTAGCACGGATCTCCAGCGGGTGGCCGAGTCTACAACACAGGCACACGATGGAGTCATTGAAACCGGACTGGGGGAGAGCCATGTAGAGAAAAAGGCACCAAAGCTCGCCTGCGCAACGAAGAGCGACCCTTTCTCCGGTGCGGTTCAGGAAGAGAATCGCAGAATTGCGCCGATTTTCAGCGATTTTTAGCCGGAATGCAGCCGGGTTTCTCTGGACCCAGACTACGTGGCGGAGCGAGGTAGATTTGAACCGTCGGTACGGTTTCCCGTACAGCCATGCCAAAAATCGCTCCACCGTCTTAATGACAAAGCTGTGTGCCCGTGTGGATACCGGCATGGCAGCCTGCGCAAAGAGTGATCAGATTCTCCTCCGAGTCGTCGCCGGCGTGGCTGCGAAATGCCTGGTGGTGCACTTCAAGATTCGACATGGTGCCGCAACTCTGGCATCGCCAACCGTCTCGACGAAGTACGTGCTGACATGCTTGGTCGTACAACTCGGGGGTGAGTCGCAGCCGAGGGTTCTTGGGTCGAATTCGGTTCACGACGCCTTCTCAAGGGCATGGGCCACAAATGCCTGTTGTTGTTCGGCCGGTAGGAACCCAAAGCAGCGTGCGATCGAGTGCAAAAGCAGGGTCTCGGGCCGCAGCTGGTCTGCACGGGCCGTGACGGGGTGCCTACTATGCGCCTGCCCGAGTAGCACTGCCTCCCTGGAACCCAATTTGGCTTCACAGAAATCGCGGAATGGCAGACGATCTAAAGCGTGCGGTAGCTTGGAAAAGCCTCCTGATCAATGGCACGGAAGGAACCGTGCAAGAAATTCGCTCGAATCCCTGTTCCGGCGGTGCCTTATAGGGAGAGATTCTTCGCTCTCGGATGTCCGGTTAGCGGGCAGTCCGATTGCTAACCCTGTTGAGAGTCGAAGGGTCCCACCGGACGGCGACTCCGTGCGGTGATCGCCAGGCCTTCGCCTTTCGACCGGCCCTGGAAGTTACTTCCGTGACTTGCACCTCCCCCCGACCATGACAACGTGAAAGGAGCCGGGGGAAAAGAAATGAAGTTAATTGCCATTGCAACACTATTGCTTGCGACAACAGCATGGGCTCAGCCAAAGGCAGGTGAGTTGCTCAAGTCATGTGAGGCCTCCAGTCGGGATTCAGATGTTCCGAGGTCTTTTTGCAATGGCTACCTTCTAGGATGGTGGAAGGGTTTTGGGGAGGGCAGGTCAGTGCGCCAGGAAAATCGCCCGCCTTAACGGTGGGGGAAGATCTCACTCTTGAGCAAATAAGACAAGTCTTTGTAGCATACATGGCGGCCCATCCTGAGAAGGAGAAGGACAATGTAGGCTCAGCGATGCTCCACGCCCTAGGGAAAGCAGGGCTGCTACACCCCCCGCCGGAAAGAGCTAAAAACTAGGGAATGCCCTCGGTCGCCGGGAGCTGGGTCATGGCCAGAATTTCTTTCCCGCAGTTCCAGTTCCGGGAGCATCAACGGGCTGCCACTCTGAAGTCTCATAGTCAGCTTGCTCTAGATCGTCGGCCAGGAGCGGAATGACGCAGCGTAGTGCCTCAATCTCTTGCCGCAACCGCAGAATGACCGTCTCCTTCTCTCTCAGAAGCTCGTAAGGATCTTTCATGCGCCACCTCCAGGCACCAAACGCCGTGCCCTGGCCTGTTTCGGCACAGGCGGCAATTATAGGCTAATCGTCTTTCTCTGCAGAGCTGACGCGCAGTCCGGTTTCAATGACTCTAGCGGGCGAATGCCAGGCGATCACCAACCGATGACGAGAGCGACTTGACTTTCTCGCCAAATGGATGTTCAGGAGCGATTCCGAATCCACTGCTGCCTGAATCGTTCAGTGCCGGGGAGTTGAAGCCGCGTGGCCAACTTTAGCGACAATCGTCCATTCCAATGCTGTTGATTCCGTAGGAGGGCTTGTGTTTGACAGTTGTCGAGCAAAGGCCTAGCATTCTGATCGAGCAAGCTACCTCTTCTTACTCTTTCAGGTCTCCTGAGCTAAGTCAGCCCATCTGAAGCCGTCCCTCTTAGATTTCCCATCAATCCTTGGAGGTTGACCATGTTCGCTCGTATTATTTCCATGCAGTTAAAGCCGAACTCACGTCAAGAATTTGCGCGAGTGTTTGAGAGCCAAATCATTCCGACCCTTCGAAAACAGCAGGGCTTTACGGATGAAATGTTGTTTGTTGATCCGGGTGGACCGGAAGTTGTCGCCATCAGCCTGTGGGACTCGAAACAGAACGCGGAGACTTACAATCGCACAACTTATCCAGAAGTGTTGAAGACCTTAGAAAAAGTGATTGATCCCACTCCTGAGGTAAGAACTCTTGAGGTCGCCTCTTCGACCTTCCACAAGATCAGCACTCGTGCAGCGGCGTAAAAAGTTGCGAGGTGGTCCGTGATAGAAAAGGGAGGCGACGCTGCCTCCTTTTGCTGATTCTTTGCGGACAGTTTTAATCTATGCAGATTTGCGTTTGCCTCTTGGTCTGCGTAGCAAAATCCGCTTCAGCGCTGCGCTCATCTTGCGGCCAGTCACTTCGCGGAAGATGCTTTCGATAGGAGTTTCTCGGCGGGGCCTGTGAACCATCGCCCCCCCACGAAGGGACGCGAATAGCGGCTAAGATTCAGGGTACAAGTTAAGAGTTGGCTGGTACGAAATAATCCAAATCAGATCGTCAGAGTGAACCCTCCATCGGGTGTCAGCGTGGTTCCCGAGATGTAGCTAGCCTCGTCCGAGCACAGGAAGACTACAGTATGGGCGATCTCCTCCGGGCGACCTGCGCGCCTCGTATGAACACGTGGTATGAGAACCTTGTCGAACAAGTCGTCGCCGGCGATACCTCGGGCCCGCTGATACATCGGCGTATCGATGAATCCTGGACACACGAGGTTGACCCGAATCCCCTGCGACGCCAGCTCCGCGGAAACGCTCGACCGGTGCTCACGATGATGCTGTGGATAGCACAACCCAGGCTCTAAACTATCTTCGCCATCAGCAGGAGCATACTGTGGTGATCTCCAACGCCTTCACAGGTGAGTATCTTGGGGGCAACTTATGAACAGAGTCATGGTCACAAATCGTTTAAGCGATACACGAAAATCTTTCTTACGTCGCGCACCGTCCGGCGGAAAGCGGTGAGAGAGGCGGCTTATCGACAAAAGGAGCACTCATGCAAACATGTGAGCGCGGGGTTGATCGTTGTGGCGACCAACAAAATCAACAGAGCCCTATAGATCATCATTCCTCCGGGATTTACGGGCGGGACGGATTTAACCTGACCGATCTTTAGCAGTATCGATGTGAGAGTCTACACCACGCGTTGTGGTTCCAGGCGTTTCGTCCCTAGGATTTTCAGACTTACTCGCATGCCGACTGATCGCAAAGTCTACCGCGATCGATGACGGAACCCATGAGTGAGGTCATTGCTGGCGCGGAAGACGCGCTGGATCGAGTGGCCACGGCAGCCGAGGCCGCGTCTTCAACTCGGTTGCAAAAGGCTTCGCGAACGCAAGTCCCATAACACATCGTATTAGGATATATATAAAAACACGAAAGCCCCTGCGAGCTGAGAAGGAGCTGTTGTGGCAGCGACCACAGTTGCCGGAGATTTATCCCGTTCTGCTCGCGATCCTGGCCCTGGGCTGATCAGGAGCGGGGGCCGACATGCATCCGCGTCTCTTGCTGTTCGTACGGTACTCGGCTGGTGTTCATTTCTGAGGTCCTGGCTTGCGACGATTCGGTCCACGCTCGCTAATCACGACCACGTGTGTGACGTTCTCATTAACGCCGGAGTAAATCGGAATTTTTGGCGTAGGAGGCGTGTCAGAGGGAGAAAAGTCAATCCTTGGCGGACTAATCCTGAATTTCTTCTAACGCTGTCGTGAATCCCATATTCCGAAGCCGTACCTGCACGTGCAGCGCAGCACTATGCGGGAAACGATAGGCGGCACATGCATCGACGGTCAACCAAAACTGGGTTGATGGGATGCAGCGCTTGCCCGCCGCACTTACCAACAACCCAATAGCGTCGTGGCCGTCTTTGATTCGGACTCGATAGAATGTGGGGTTTTGCGTCTCGTTCAAATCTGACATGATTCCCTTTACCCTTTTGGCTTTTGTTTCCGGTGGCGCGGCGTCGTCGAACACAACAATTCATCCCCAATCCCGACATTACAAGTAATGGACTACGTGCCCAAAGAGTACGATCGTACACGTTCTTTTTTCTCGGAGCGGCGGAGAAGCAAAGGGTGCCACCTGCGGGGTTCGTGAGTCCCCGATACTCCAGCCAGGCCTACGCTTTAGGGTGGTGGGTAGCGCCGCCATGGCTGTCCAAGCGCCACCAAAGTCCGACGTGCCATTTTCTGCCGTCCGAAAATACCCCCAAACAGCCTAGTTTTGATTGCGAATTGATGGCGAGTTTGTCCAAGGAAACCCGTCGCTGGCGAACACTACGAGCTAATGCGCAGGTGAGACCGCGATGCCGATAGGACCGGTGCCGGCCGCCGTTGGTGAGCCAATGGCAGTCAGCGCACCAGTAGTCCCATCAATCGTGTATGCCCCCACGCTGTTCAGATTCGGATTGCTTACGTACAGGAACTTGCCCGAGAAATCAATCCCAACTCCTAACGGGTTTTGTGCAGGGAAAGGCGAAGCTGCCATTTGAGTCAAGGCTCCGCTGGTTGAATTTATGGTCAAACCGGCAATAGTCGGCCCCCCAATGAGGCTGACGTAAGCGAACTTGCCTTGTGGCTCAATGCTAACGGCCAGCGGCTGAGGTCCTACGGCAAATGGTGACCCGGTTAAAGGAGCCAGGGCTCCGGTTGTTCCATCAATGCTGTAGGCCAAGACATTGCCATTCGAGGCAGGAGGCACGTCCGTCACGTACAGAAATTTACCCGAAGGATGGACCACTAGGCCCAAAGGATTACTTCCTGCCGGAAAAGGGCCTCCAGGCACCGCGGTGAGCGCACCGCTGGTTGCATCAATGGCAAAAGCAGAAATCCGTAGGAATCCGTTATCGCTGACGTATACAAATTTGCCGGCGGGGTCAGCTGTGATGCCGTAGAAGGTCCCACCAGATCCAAATGGCGAACCCGGCACCGGGCTCAGTGCGCCGGTACTCGCGTTGATAGAGTAAGCGGAAATGTTCGCAGACCAGAAATTGGCCAGGTACACGAACCTCGCCGAGGAATCCACCGCGATTGCCTGAGGACCAGTGCCAGCTGCAAAGGGGGATCCGGGCACCGATGTAAGTGCACCGCTGCTCTGGTCGATGGTATAGCCAGAAACGCTGTTTGAAGTGGAGTTGCCGACATACAGAAATTTGCCGGAAGCTACGGCCGCGGGGTTGGGCCCAGTCCCTGCGGTAAACGGTGAGCCGACCACCGGAGTCAAGACACCCGTGGCGGTGTTGATGCTGAATGCAGAGATGTTGTTTGAACTATAATTAGTCACGTACAGGAACTCGGGCGGCGGTGCTGGAGCAGTGGGAGCTGTAGGGACTATCCGACCGACACCCCCACAACCCACCAGATGCGCGACCAGCATTATCAGTAAGGACACCACACATCGGCGAGCAAGCACGAGGCGAAGGGTGACATCTTCAGGCCAATGTCCCGTAATTCGAAAGCACGAGTTCACTGGCGCCGACCTTGAATTGAAAAGTTCACTTGAGCGGGATTATAGCGTTCAAGCCTGAAAGGCCGGTCATTACTCTGGTCACTACCTCGCCCAAAAGCACGATGCTGTAAGGATAACTGGCGAGAACAGCCACCCAATAAGGCGGCCTCTAGCGTGTCACTCGCTGCTTTGCTGACTCCGCTGATTCTGTGAATGTCAGCGACTGCAAGTGCAATTGCTTGCGTTGGCGTGCCTGCGTCCTATTATTTCGTGCCATTTGGCCATGCCTGCAGGCACATCTATACTGATGACATGAACCTCGTGATGTTCAGTGATTCGCACGGAGCACGTCCTACGATCCCTGAGGGTGACGTTTTATGCGTCGCTGGTGATGTCTTTTGCGGAGATGATCTGCAGTCTCTTCGGAGTGATTTACGCTGGCTTGGTTCGCTCCCTCATAAGAGAAAGCTATTCGTCCAAGGCAATCATGATTTGGTTCTGAAGATGCAATCGAACGCGGAAGAGCTGCTGGCTGAGCAGGGCATCACTCTCCTGAATAACAACTCGATTGACGTTGACGGCGTTCGCTTCTATGGCGTTTCGTATGGCGCAACGGACATACAGCCGTGTGACGTCTTGATGTCACATGTCCCGCCTGCGGGTGTGCTCGACAAAGGGCTCTACGGAAAGGCTCTTGGCTGCCCACGGCTCTTGACCGCCGTCCAACGGCTTAAGCCTCGCGTCCACCTCTTTGGACACGCGCATGAATCCGCTGGTCACACCAAGATCGACGAGACCGATTTTTACAACTGTGCGGAACGTCCGACGAGTGTTCACATTTATACCGGGAGTGTGGCAGAGCGGCCTATTGCATCCGATTGATACTCGGACGTATCGTTTGCGAGAAGACTCACCGTCTTGGAGGACGGACGTATCTATCTTTTCCCTTAAGGGCGTACCGCAGGTTCCGAATCCTGTCACTTCCGCCATAAATTTGAAACGACTTAATTACTTCCTTTCGGTCTCTTTCACCAGGCCTACGCTTTAGGTGCTGGGTAGCGCGGCCATCTTCCGACCTATTTTTGTCATCGTCCCAATCAGTGGGTGAGTTTGAACACAAGCCCGCAGCCAGAAGGGGTTGGATTTCTCCTACTGGCTTTGCCCGCGACCGGCGCTGGAAGTCAATTCCTTGACCGGTCAGCACTTCGATACCTCCCAAACGGATCGACGGCATCTTCGACGCGATCTGAATGGCTTCATTCAAATCCCTGGCTTCGATGAGAATGAAGCTGCCTGGGCACGCACTCTCGGAAGATCCATTTTTTACGATTTTTTTATGTACGCCTTACACACAACTTATCGCTAGTGCTGTCCAATGGGATTAGTCATCACACATCAGGATGGCTCATCGGTAGGTAGAAGTCGTACAAGAAAGGCTCGGCAATTTTATGTCGTCTATTCAGAAGGTATCCGCGGAAGATTTGGCAAAACTTTTTCATCACTATCACGAGGCCCTTGCACATGACTTTCATGGTCACGCGAGCCAGGAAGCAGCTTTTTCCTGGGAGCAGGCTCCGGAAAACGAATGCAAATTGATGATCGCGGCGGCTCGGCTGACCCTGCTGGAGTTGGCTGCGACGTTCGAGGAAGAACGAGCTAATCGTCAGTATTTCGCGAAGCCTGGCGAGGCGGACTGGGGCTGCTAGGCTTCCTTCCCGCGCGGAGGCGCCTGAATAGTGCGGAGCATTATTTCCAGGATTACTTGCCGCCCGCAGAGTTTGCACGAACACGAGCGGAGATGTGGGCATGAGGAAAGCTAGTACAAGGATGCTGGAGCGGGGATTCAAGCGCCATCCCCTGCTCCAGACCTCATCCCCGCTGAACATCTGACCCAAAACCCAAAAACTATACCAAGGGAAACTAGAGGTATCTTAGGCACAGACCAGTCCTGGAGAGGAGAAGGGACGATGCCGAAGAAGGCTCACAGCGAAGAGCAGATCGTGGCGGTTCTGCGCCAGGGAGAAGCGGGCGAGAAGGTGGCCGATATTTGCCGCAAGGTGGGAATCAGCGAGGGGACCTACTACGCGTGGAAGAAACAATATGCCGGGTTGGGGATCAATGAGCTGCGAGAGTTACGGCAGCTGCGGGAAGAGAACGGGCGCTTGAAGCGGCTGGTGGCGGATCTCAGCCTGGATCGCCAGATCCTGCAGGAGATTGTGCCAAAAAAGCTGTAAAGCCTGGCCTGCGACGGAAGCTGGGGCAATGGGCTCAGCAAACCTACCAGATCGGGCAGTGGCGAGGCTGATGAAGATTGGTTGGTCAACCTGGATGTACAAGAAAAAAGTGCGGCGGTTCGATGCGGTGTTGCGGCGGCGCTTGTGCGAGATGGCGGCCAGCCACGTGCGCTATGGCTACCGGCGTTTGACCGTGTTGTTGCGCCGAGACGGATGGAAGGTGAACGCGAAACGGATCTACCGGTTGTACAGCGAGGAACAGTTGATCGTGCGCACCAAGCAGCGGCGGAAGATCGCCCGTCGTCAGCGTGGAGCCAGAGCAACAGCGACAGCTCCGAACCAATGTTGGAGCATGGACTTTATGAGCGACAAGTTCGCCGACGGCCGTTCGTTCCGCATTTTGACGGTGGTGGACCAGTTCACGCGGGAGTGCGTCTGTTTGGAAGCGGATCGTGCCATGACCGGAATGCAAGTAGCCCAGGCGCTGGAGAGAGCCAAAGCAGAGCGAGGACGTCTGCCGGGCAGCATTACGGTGGACAATGGCAGTGAGTTCAGTAGTCGGGCCCTGGAAGCTTGGGTGATGGGCCACGACGTGCAGTTGTGTTTCATTCGTCCGGGCCGTCCGGTGGAAAACGGGTTCATCGAAAGTTTCAACGAGCGATTGCGAGACGAGTGTCTGAACGTGGAATGGTTTGTTTCGCTGGATGATGCGCGGCAGAAGCTGGCGAAGTTCCGCGAACATTACAATCACGAACGGCCGCACAGCGCCCTGGCGGACCGAACGCCGGCGGCATTCGCGGAGCTACACAGGCGTGCGACAGAAAAAACTAGTACATCGATGGGGCGCGCACTCCAGAGCCTCTTCATGGAGTCTCTGGAGTGCGCGAAACCCGCATGAAATCAGGGCAATTGGACTGTTGACGCTTAAAACTCTAGTTTCGATTGGTACAGAAAAGTGGGGCGGGTCAATCAACCGAGAACTTACATTGTGATTGGTACAGCAAACCGGGGCACGTGCCCAGTATTCCTACGGTCTCATTTATTCTGTGACTCCATTGGGGCATTCATCGGTTGTCCGTCGCATGTATCCTTTCGCTGATGCTCCCAACGGCGACATTTCGGGAGTCACGACGAAGTACTCGCGTCCCTCTAAAAGTGGTAACCGCCATCGAGAGTGGCGCTGACAGTAGGACCTGCGAGGGCGAGACCATCGTCGTCAACCTTCATGGATCATTGATCGCAACCGCGATTGAGTTGAGTTGCGGAATGAGAGTCTCGATTCACGTCTACCTCACGGATAAGCGTGCTGCGGCTCGGGTTGTCTACATCGATCCTAAGAACCCGCTGCACTGCGGGATCGAACTTGATGAGCCACGAAACATCTGGGGAGTGCCGTTGCCGCCCGATGACTGGGAAGAGACGGCGGCCTTGGAGATCGGGCATTAGATGGGTGGATCCGTGTTCTTTTTTCATCTTCTAGCATATTTTTGAAGTGCAGAGATTATGTGGAAATTGGGCTGGACCATTTTCACCGAGCGGCCCAGTATGTGTGGACGAGCCCCAGCACTGACGGCGTCGCCACTAAGAGCGGACTGTTTTGATTTTGCGGCGGGAGATGACGGCATCTGTCACCTCTATGGGTGTTCAGATGCCGGTTGTGCGACTGCTGTCGGATACTTTCGACACGAATCTAACCCATTCGCCCGAGTTCCAAAGCAGAATTCCTTGTTTGTTCCGAAAAGCGAACAGAACGCCTCTGGGGCTTGCCGAACTAGTGCCGATCCCTGTCGTTATCTGGCTTTGTGCACAGAGTTCCCGGATGCGATCTTCCTGCGGCCGGTGCATGCAGCAAAGAGGGCCAGAGTGCTCTCAATCTCGCACATTCCCGAATGGTTGTTCGATACGGTTTTTCCTAACAACTAGTCCTTGCCCAAGAAGTCTGTACTCCGCCCAAAAACTCACCCCAAACCCGAAAGTCTAGTGACTAACGTGCCGTGATACCAAGCGCATACAGACGTAATCTTTAAGTGGGGTAGGCCGGCCTGGGTCGTGTGCGAAGCCGTTCTGGGGAGCGGTGGAGGCACTTTGCTCGTCGCCGCACCCCACCTAACTTCATGGTGATCCTGGACCGAGGATTCAACTCACGTTCACCAAAGCCTGTAACTAGGGCTTCGCGGTCTTTACGCGCCTGCGGCGAACCTGCTGCCTGCGGACTCTCATGCGCCCTTGCCTAGACCCTTGGCGCCAATAGAAACCCTAGACTCTTGGCGCCAATAGAAACAAAGAGGGCTTTGTTGGAGCCGTTTTCGAGGTTTCCTTTTCTTGCGATGCGCAACACCGAACATGGCCCCGTTTCATTCAGTCTTTTACCAACCACGACAGGGCGTCTTGGCATGTTTTGAACATAGGAAATTCGCGTCGCGAGAAGCTCTTTAGGTTCTCGTACAACACCTCAGGGAACTTCTCTGCTCCTACCCATGCTGACCTCTTTATGTAGGGCTTGTCGAAGACTGCACTTTCCTTCATCGCACGAATGGCTTCCGCATCAATCGATGCTCCGGTAAAATCTGCGAGCAGCAGGACCGAACCGCGCGGCTGGGCAGTCACGTGGTTGGGAACGTTCCGGGCAATTTGTTCGACCTCATGGGCCGGGCAGTGTGTGAGGTCGACTAGTAGAATTCGTTTACCCTCATGAGTGATGAACCGGATCCGCTCATCCATAGTCGCCGTCTCCGAGAAGAGTGAATGCAGTGCGCGTTCGGGCCGCTAACGACCCAGTATCCTGAGGCCCCACGTCTCCCACTTCTTTCGCGCGAGGCCTCAATCCATGCTCGGCCTGGACGGAATTCCAACATGAAAATCGGCGTACGGAGACGGGATTCTTTGATTGTCCTGATTCTGGAACAGGTCTTTGTTCCGAACGCCAGACCTCGTCACACCGTAGGGTGCCCGTCGCTATTTTCGGTTTGCACACCGATTTTGGTATCTCCGATCTTCACACCATGCTTCTCTTTACGACCGGGATGAAGAAGGCAAACAGTCCCAGGACCAAAAGCAAGACTTCCACCAGCGCAATGGGCTTCATATCGGAGCTCGCATACACGCTTCCTCGGGAGCCCCTTCACGCGCTTTTCCTGGAGGTGATGGCGGAGAAGGCAGACCAGCCCTGCTCGACATTCTTGCTGCCGCACTGCGGGCAGACGATCTTTCCCGTCTCATGTTCGGCAACGGTCAAAATCTTCGAGAACGTTTTCTTACAGGTGTGGCAGAAAAACTCGTAGTGGGGCATACGAACCTCCCACAGTTTGAGAAGAATGGCAGCAGAATTCTAGACCGCGGGCGCAGGAGATTCAAGACTCCGACCGCGTCGCGGACCTCCGATTAATGGGCCAGTTGGGGAATCGCGTGTTGTAGGCCGTGGACGACACCGCGCAGTTCCGCGAGTCCCTTCAATCTGCCTAGCAACGAATAACCGGGATTCACGTTTTTGTTCGCATCCGCAGTTAAAAGATGCCCATGATCGGGGCGCATGGGAATCTGGTGATCGGAACGACTTTCGTGGCGCCTGCGGGCCTCTTCTTCGAGGAGTCCACGAATTACCCCAACCATGTCCGAACTGCCGCGCAGATGTTCCGCTTCACAAAACGAACCATCGGCCTCGCGAGTCACTTGGCGAAGATGGGCAAACTGGATCTTCGAGCCAAATTCTCGGATCATGGCGAGCAGGTCATTGTCCGCTCTCGCTCCGTACGACCCGACGCAGAACGTAAGACCGTTCGCCAGAGTATCGTAGCCAAGGAGAATCTGTCGTGCATCATTGGCTGTCGACACTACACGCGGCAAACCGAAGAGTGACCATGGCGGATCATCGGGATGAATAGCTAGTCGGACACCTGCTTCTTCCGCGACGGGAACCACTTCCTGTAAGAAGGCGAGCAGATTTGCGCGAAGGTCACCAGGCGTGACGCCTTCGTAATCGGCCAGCATTTTGCGAAATGTTTCGCGATTATAGGAGGCTTCAGCGCCGGGTAATCCGGTGACAATGGTTCGCTCCAGATCGCCCCGCCGGATATCAGGCATTGTCTCAAACCGAAACCGGGCAGCGGCAAATTGTTCGGGAGTGTAGTCAGCTTCGGCATGTTTGCGCTGAAGGATAAAGATGTCATAAACCGCAAAATCGGTCACATCGAAACGCAAGGCGTACGCGGTGTTGGGCAGTCGCCACAGTAAGTCAGTGCGCGTCCAGTCCACAACCGGCATGAAGTTGTAGCAGACGATTTTGATGCCAGCCTTCGCGACCGCATTGAGAGAATCTTTCCACGCGCCGATGAAGTGTGAGTGCTGCGCTGATCGCAACTTGATCGAATTATGAACTGGAATGCTCTCCACTACCGACCAGTCAAGCCCGGCCGCTTCGATTTCCATTTTGCGCTCGAGAACATCGGCGAACGGCCACGCCTCGCCGCGATAAAGATGGTGGAGTGCCGTCACAATGCCGGTGGCCCCAGCCTGCTTGACGTCTTGAAGTGTGATCGGGTCTTGCGGCCCGAACCAGCGCCAAGTTTCCTTCATCGTGTCCTCTATATATATTCTTAAGTACCAGAATTATTCTCTAGGTTTTGAATTGAAACAAGGTGTCAAGGCCTTACTCAAGAAGGGCGCGATACACTGATAGCCGCTTAGGGAACGTCAGCAAATCGAGGAGCCATCGGATGGAAGAATTTGAAAATCGAGTTGCGATTGTCACTGGCACGACGGGTATTGCGCGAGCCATCGCTAAGCGGCTTGCGACGGGCGGATGCCGTGTCGTGTCCTGTGGCATCGAAACAGTAGGCAACGCGGAACTACAGCAAGAAGCGAAGAAACTTGGTTTGTCTCTGAGGGTCGAGCTTTGCGACGTCAGTCAGCCCCATGAAGTCTGTTCGGTCGTAGCTAAGACAGTCGAACTGTACAGAAGGCTCGACATCATCGTCAATGCCGCCGCGATTCATCCTTTCGGCACCGCGATCGAGACCGACCCGGAAACTTGGAACCGCTGCATGATGGTCAATGTGGGCAGTATTTTTCTGCTGGCGCATTTTGGACTTCCAGAGATGCAGAAGAGCGGCGGCGGCTCGATCATCAACCTTTCTTCCGTGCAGGGCCATGCTTGCCAGCGCGGCGTTGTGGCTTATGCCGCATCAAAGGGAGCCGTGCACAGCCTCACGCGGGCGCTCGCGCTCGACCACGCTGCCGATCATATACGGGTGAATTCCATCAGCCCGGGTTCCATACGCACCCCCATGCTAGCGCGGGCGGCAGCACACTTTGGACCCGATCTGCCCCTCGAAACTGTGTTCGACCGCTTTGGAGCAGCGCATCCGATGGGGCGAATCGGCACGCCTGAGGAAGTTGCAGAGCTGGCCGCCTTTCTGGCTTCTGACAAGTCAGGGATCTGCACGGGTGGCGACTATCTGGTGGATGGCGGGCTCCTCGCGGGGATCGGCGTAGCATGAAGGGTACTCCCGTTTGCGTTGCACCCACCGGAGACGTCTGCGGTGAGGGAGCGGTCTGGCATGCCGGGCACGAAGCGCTGTACTGGACGGACATTAATCGCTTCCTCATTCATCGCTTCCGACCCTCCGATTTGTGCGTACGCACGTGGTTGTTCGATGAGCCGGTCACGGCTCTCACTTTGACAACCCGGCCGGATACGCTGCTTGTCGTTCTCGGCTCGCGTGTGATCATGTGGGATTCCGAAACCGACGCGCGTCATGATCCTCTCTTTCATCTTGAGGGATGGCCCCGAGTGCGTTTGAACGATGCGCGAGCCGACCCGCGTGGCGCACTCTGGCTGGGTTCGATGTGCAACAACGTCTGTCCAGATGGTTCGTCCTGCGAGGTTGGCGGACAAGATGGCGTTTTGCTCAGCCTGGAACCGAATCACAAGTCAAAAGTATGGCGCAAGAATATCGGAATTGCGAACACACTAGCGTGGAGCCCGGATCACCGGCGTTTCTATTTCGGCGATACGATGGCGAATATGATTTGGGTTTATGACTACGACTCCAACACGGGAACAATTGCCAATGAGAGGCCTTTTCTGCAAGGCTTCGCGCGAGGTTTGCCTGACGGATCGACCGTGGACTCAGAAGGCTATCTCTGGAATTGCCGCTTTTTTGGGGGGTGCATCGTGCGTGCCGCGCCGGACGGAGCGATTGACCGCGTCGTAGAAATGCCGGTGCAGAACATCACCACTTGCACATTTGGAGGACCGGGCCTTAAGACTCTGTATGTTACGACGGCACGGATCGAAGCCCCCCCAGGAGACCGACTCGCAGGCGGTTTGTTCGCCATTCCTACCGAAGTCGCAGGCCAGCCGGAAAATCAATTCCATGTGATTGCTCAGGCGCCGTGAGCGGGACTTGCCGGTCTTTGTCGTTGCGACGTCCAGAACTTCGTAATCTCTTCGCGCGAGCGGTCCCTGGTTTCTGGAATGAGCAGGCTAACGAGAACGATCGTCAGCAACGCGCCCGCACAACGCCTCCGCCCAAACTAGATGCAGCGCCTTCGTACAAAAGGCTAGACGTAGGTGAAGAGGATCTTTACAGAGGTTTAGCTTTTCGCGTGGAATGCGTATCCCACGTGCATTCCTTCAACGCTCACCCTCGACAAGAAGAAATTAGGGTGTAGATTTGGCACCGCCATCCGGGGGATCAAGCTGCTCGGTCCACCTTCGGTCCGAGCAGACGAAGAAGGGGTCGCTCCTCGTGGAAGCCGAGCAAACCTGGACGCATCCCCTCGAGTCATTCGCTGAGATGCCGCGCAATTTGTAGCGTCGCGCCAATGAAAGAGTGTGCGTATTCAGGGAGCACTAAACTTCAGTTCGACCACTTCTGTGGTCCGCTGTGGACCGGCCGCGTATCTCCATTTGCGAACCGCGTCGACCGCAGCCTGGATGAGTACGGGATTCCCACCAATCACTGTTGTGGACTCTACTCTACCGTCGGACGCAATTACGACTCCTAGCTTCACGGTCCCACGGATGTTGGCCTTGCGGGCTAAAGCGGGGTAAGTCGGTGCCACCTTGCTGAGCACCTGACGCTCAACTTCTGGCTCGTTCTGCTGGGCGAATGAGGAACGGTGTGAAAGGACGACGCTTGCCGATGAAAAAACCAAGAGGGCGATAGTAATCCAGCGTTTCATAGTCAGGCATTCGCGGAAGCTCGAGCTTAGTCGCAAGCGGGCATGATCTGGAGATAACCAAGGTAACGGCAGTCGACGTCAGGTGTGTTGGATTCGTTTCGTTTCGAACCGCAGAATACATTACGGGCTGTAACCCACGCTCATCACGGGCTCGGTGCGGTAGGGATATTTTTAAGCGGAGAATGGTGTTTTGATGCGTTCAACTCGCCACCCCGAAACGCAGTTTTAGGGCTGTTGTTGCGTAGTGCGAAAAGGGAGAGGGTTGTAAAGGTTTGACCGCTGATTTCAATTCTTTGCCTAATTGCGGGGTTCATGTGATCTGGACCGTTGGCCAACGTCGCAATTTGGACAGCCTGTGGCTGAAGTAAACGCCATGGCACAACCTCTGAATGAATTCCCAAGGGTAATAATGCGACGACTCGTTTCTCCCATAACATCGTATTACGATATATAAAAACCAAAGTCCCGCGAGTTGAGAAGAAACGGTGGTGAGCGACGAGAGTTGCTGGAACACCTTATCGCGGCTCTGCTCGCGATCGTGGTCCGGGCTGATCAGGAGCGCGGGGCCGGTACGCGTCCGCATCGCCCCATATGCCCTGTTTAGGCATCGTCCTGCTGAGTCTGTACGGACCATCATTGTGACCTAACGAACCCAATTGACGAAACGAACCCAACAAGCCCATTGTTTCCAGTTAGATCACTTTTAGCGCCCGACTCCTGAAGCTCCTAAATTTGCGGTTTTTGGGACGGCCAACATCGAAGGGCATTCGACCGGACCTATCAATCTGAAGTCTTGGACAGAGCTGGGTTCCGGGAAGATGAAGAATGTGGGGAAGTCAGGAGCCGACCCTATGGCACGACCCTTCCAATTTTCGGACCCGGCGAACGTCTGGCATTTCTGAACTGGACTTCTGTGAGTGGATTGTTGAATTAATCCGAGGAGTGGGGCGCGCCGGCATTAAGCCGCCGTTCGCTCGGTTTCACTTCGCAGGGCTTACGGGCTCGTCGCCCTGGACCAACACCCACGCCGTTACGCCAGCGATCGCGGCGACACCAACCCCGATCGCCACCTTGGCGTTCAGGACCCCGCCTCCGCCAGCAGCAGGGGCCGCCGCACCACCTCTCTTCTTCCTGTCTTTCTTTTCCGGCGTCTCTTGAGCCTGGGTCGAGTCGTCTCGAGTGGTCTGCTGACCTTGGGCTAGCATGGTGGTGCCAGCTTCATCGCTGATCTTCAGGTCGCCCTTGCGCGCGTCGATCTGGACCCTACCATCCATATCTCTGACTTCAAATTCGGTCCAAACACTAGCGGCCGGAGATACGGTGACGTTGCCGGCTTGAGTTGCCAGCAATTTCGAGGTCGATACAGTCACGCCTCCGTGCTCTAACTTGACAGCGCCCCCTTGATACTGAACCAGCGAGTCGTTGAGAACGAGGACGGTTGAACCTGTCGCGTTGATGTTGGCGACGGAGCCCTTATTCGTCTGTACAAGATCGCCGGAAAAGATAGCCGACGACTTGGCGATGCTGCTGCCATTGAGCAAAGCGCTCCCATGACTGTAGAGCATCGCACTAGGCTGGTCGGCTGCAAACGAAGCGGCCGGGAAAATCACAGCCATCACGCAGCTCAGGATCTTTAAGTACAGGGTCCTCATGTTGCAAATCCTTCTACCCTTTGAGAAATGACCTGGCGCGATGGTAATCCGAAACCTTTTGTCCGTCAATCGATTCTTGCGTGCAGGACTACTTCAAGGCTCCTCCGCATCACGTGGCCGTCCCGATAGCGACGTTAGCATCGCGCTGGATCAACAGGTTGCCAGAGATCCCGGAACCCGCCGTGTATTTTGCAACAATCTCGTGGTGTCACCTAGATTAGCTTCTAGTATCCGCAATTGCGAAAGCCCAAGCGTGCAGGCGACATGAGTCAGGCTACAGTTTGGCCCAACGGCGCGACTTTCGAGGAGATGATTCACCCCGCTGACCAAGAAACGCAATTTGAAGCTGTGCGGATGGTTGGACGCAACTTGATTGAGCAGGTGCTGAGACCAATCGGCTATTTGCGCATCAGCGTTGGTAGCTGCCGACATAACTTGGCTGACCGCGCGGCGCAGTTCCTGAGCTGAAATGGCAGCCGTACCATATGATCGAACTCTCCATCGACGTCTATGGTCGCCTGGATGGAATTCGGCCAACGCTGGCGGACTGATTCGAGAATGCTGGGTTTCCACCAACTTCCTCTCACTTGATCGACGAACAAAGACTGGTTCTGCGCGTACGGAGTGCTCCACTGCTTCAGAACGGTCCGTGTGAGCCAGCCGGGCAAACTGCTGAGCCTTTGCTTCGCCGGCGTGTCTTCTATCACTGCTCCAAGAAGCGAGCTCGCCAGCCCAAGAGTGCAAAGCACCCAATCGCCATGCCGCTTGCTCTTTCCCAAGCAACGATGCCAGTCAAAGGTTGGGGGCCTCGCCTCTAGGGCAGCCGCAACGTCACACAACCAGAGTGGGCGCCAGGCGCCATGCTTAAGCAGGTGCAAGCAAAGGATGCGAAGATGGTCCTCAGCACCGAGGATCCGTACTTCCGTGCCGTCTAGATTAACCACCTCCGAAGCGCCGTACAAATCCTCAAAGCTCAGCTCGTTAAATCGTGTGATCTCATCATGGTCCAAATCTACCCAGTACCGTTGATACTCAGGAAGGTTCAGTACAGCCTGAGCTTTGGCAAACTGCTCCGGCGGCACATACAGGTCGATATCCCCCGATGGACGCAGGCCGATCTCTGGGTATGTTCGGGCGATCGCCCATCCCTTAAGCAGCATGGGCTCCATTCCGGCCGAGCGCAACACCCGGAAGACTTCCGCCACGTTATTCTCATGCTCAGCCGCGTGAATCGCATACTGCAAGTAAGTTTCGCGCAACGGCCGTACGGTGGATAGAAAGGGTCCGTGAGAATTCTGAAATCGCCACCAACCCAATGCCCCTGCGCCCGATCTCAGAAGCAATGGAACCATTGTGGCCGCATCCGCTGCGGTGATTATTGATTTCGGGAATGACTTGCGCCAGGCTCCAGTGAGCGCAGCCGCAACCGTATGACCTGGTGATTCAGTTCTTGGCAATGGTCCTGCAAGTCTCATGCGATGATAGATCTACGAGCCGCACTGCTCCGGAACCAGCACGATTTCTAGTCCTCGCGATCTCAAACGACTCTCCAAGTGTTGCGAACCACTATCCAAACCGTTTCAAGATCGATTCTGCCGTTTGATTTGCCTCACCACGGGTGCCGCTTAGCACTTGGGCTTGGCATACTGCCTTTTCCAAGGTGGCGAGGGCCCGCTTCGGTTGCTTGCGCGCGGCCAAAGCGTTCGCAATCAGGCCGAGGACCCCTCTTCCCGAAGACAACACCTTTGGCCGCCACTGCTCGCCGGGCTTGTAGTGGGTTAAAAGCAAGAGCCCAACCGGGAGCGGTCTGGCACCGGTCTTGCCCCCCAGTTCTTCTGGGGTGATCTTGGTTACGGTTTCATCAGTACGGTCTCTAAGAGAGATACGCCTTGGAAACGGATACACGGCGCCATGCTGATCGAGTACCGCGTATTCATCAGAATAGTAACTAGCCCCCGCCTGCACGAAAGCTTTTACCAGAGTGCTCTTCCCGCTGTGGCTTTGGCCCGGGATGACGATGGCGCGCCCCTTCCAACCCACCACGCCAGCGTGAACAAATAATCGTCGGCGCGCAACTTGTCCGACGTAAAAATCGACATCAGATTCCAGTGCCCAGTATAATTCTTCCAGATTCAGAGTTCGAGCAAGCTGTTGAGTGTCTCCATACAAGAGACTGAAACACCGCACAGGAGGTCGTGACGCGGGATCGCCTCCGATCAAGGAATAGAGGCGGTCGACGATGCCAAAACTCGCAGGTTTCCGCGCTACCGGAAGATGAGAGACAAGGGGGGCGAGTAATTCCGCTGCATTCACACGAACGCCTATGCGCACGCCGAATACCGTGAAGGAAACTGTCTCCGCCCAGCCTAGGCGGTCAAGTTTTTCCATTCAAGACGACTTCCGCCTGATTACGGGCAGGCCGGATCCAGACATCCGGTCTCCAATCTGAGTTCGCTTTGAAGGCTCGAAGGCGCGAATCGGCCCGCGAACCCCCCAGCGTTTTCCACAAGAACGGTCAAGAAGGTCGTCATCGGCGCGCTACCACCCACTTAAGCACTCTTTTCCAGACGCAGAACTTCCTCGGCTAGTCCTAGTATTTTGCGCAGGACTTCGAGGTCACTGACCTGCAGTGCCTGGGCGGATAGGGTCATCTCGCCGCTGTGGCCCCCAGACGGCAACTGAATCGCAATATTAATCTGGCGTGGTTGCTCTGCCGTCGAAGCGCTGACTAACTTCAACATCGCCTTGGCATTCACGTCGCCCGGAACTGCTTTAGTCTCCAGGGCTGTTTTGGCTGCCTTCGCGTCAAGTCGAGCAAAGCTAGGTGGGGTATACGGCTTCTTCTTGGGTTCGTGCTCGCTCATACGACCTCCCCGCCGACAATATCTATCCGTCACCTGGAAATCTGAACGGCAATGTTCTTGTTCTGAAAACAGAACAAGCAGCGGCTGCACATCTGGACTGTCCGATGTTTTTGTCTTTCTGAGTAGCAGGCGTGGTCTTACGCGCCTGCCAACGGTAAGATTCGTCGTCCAGGGGTCTGCGGAGCTTAATGCCAGTGGGAGAATCAGTTCCGCTAGATGATTGATGTAAACTCGCGTGCGAGAAGGAATCCACAGTCTCAGAAAGCTCGGTGCGTAGTAGCTTGACCGGAAGTCGTCCACTTTTCTATTCTAGTCGATCTGGTATGGATGCGCATTTCTAGATACTGTCCTGAAAATGGAACAAACATTCGACGATTTCAGTTAGACTCCTTTGAGATCGGAACCCAAACCGTATGGGCCTCGGACGAGACCAATGTCCACGAGTAGATTCGTGGCTCGACGATTGAGTTGGAAAGAGAGGATTTTTGCCCGTGCGCGATTACTCTGATATAAGCGCCATCTCCTGCAAGGTTACTTTAATGCTCGAAGCCGGGCTGCATCTACGCTTATTACGTGAGCATCTCGGCCTCACCATGCGTGATGTCGAAACTGCAAGCGCGCGCATTGCGGAGAGGCACGGCAATGGTGAATTCGCTGTCAGCCCCAGTCGTCTCTCCGATATTGAGACGAAGGGCCTCATTCCTAGCATTTTTCGGCTTTACGCTCTCGCCGTAATTTACCGTCGCGACCTGCGGGAGGTGTTGTCGTGGTATGGCGTTGACCTCAATACCGCCATGGCGGACGTGAACCTGAACCTCCCGCCAAAATCGCATCGCTGCGAGATCCTACAGAGTGCTTCCGCAGTACAGATGCCGACTCGGCTAGATCCCGCATTTGACCCGCGCCGGACCTGCAACCTAGGGCGCATGATAGAAAAGTGGGGACTAGTTCCACTGACATACTTAGCGCAATTCGCCAGCGATCATTACACTTATGGCTACATCGGCAGTGAAGATTTCACCATGTATCCAATCCTTCCGCCCGGTACTTTTCTGCAGGTGGATGAGTCCAGGGACGAGGTTGTCTACGGGATGTGGCGATCTGAATATGAGCGTCCGATTTACTTCGTGGAAACACGGCAAGGCTACACCTGTTGCTGGTGCACGATGAGTGGCGAAAACATCGTCCTACAACCGCATTCCTTATCCCCGGCACCGGTGCGGATCTTGAGTCATCCTCAGGATGCGGAGGTGATCGGTCAGGTGGTTGGCATCGCACTCAAATTGGGGGACTGGCGTCCATTGGAATCCCTAGCCGATGCGAAGCCAGACTCGAAAGAGCCTCAAGCATTGAACTGAGGTGCCGCGCAGATCCGCCGCCCGGATCTGACGGCACCAAGACGCGAAGATGACTACGCAGATGCTCCAGATACTCATAGGGCTTCATTTGCGACGCCTGGCTCGACACCATGATGTCGTTGTGCAGCTCCCCGATTGGGGTATTTAGTACCTGTAGGAACAATAACCGATGTGCTTCCGCAAGCGCGTTCTGTGCCGCCCGTTCCCCGTAAACCCTGCTAAGACCCCAATGCGAGTATCGCTCTGTCCTAGCCTTCCGTAGGCCAGAAATGTACTCCAGCCTCGCAAGAATTCCCGAGACTGCCGGTAGGGTAGTCCCCACAAAATCGTCAAGCGCCGACATCAGAATCATTCTGTGTGTTTTCATAGTCCGGACCCATTTTGGGCAAAGAAACATCACGTATCATGGGCAACTTTCGGCCGATACTTGCTCCTACCATACTGCTTGATCTCGTAACTCGCGCGCGCCTGCGAAATCCGTTCCACTTTCAGAACAAGAAGTTCCCGGGGCGTTAAAGACAGGCTAGGGTGATGCAAAGCTAGGTCTAGAATCAATATTTTAGGGACCTGAAGAAGCAGTCGATGAACCGTGTGTTCGCTTTATATTTGCCCTCAAGGTGCTAGAGTGCTGTGTGCCTCAGTTTTCCAGGTGCTCACGATCGGAAGGGATCAACGCGAGGGATTTTTGTCTTAACACGGAACGCCGGTGGAATTGTTCCGTACTTTACAGCCACCGGTGGTTGCAAACCACACCAATTTTACTATACATGAACCCGAACTTCGGCCTCCACGGCCATAGTTTCATCTTCAGAACACCGAACACGATTCAAATGTTTCTCCATCCGGTCGCTTATTCCCCTAGCCTTCACTCGCAGAGGGCTAACCATGAAAAAACTGCTCCATGCTTTAGCGATTCTCGCAACTCTCACAATCACGATGTCAGCGCACAACCGCATCTGGGCTGATGGCCCTGACCCTTGGCCTAAGTCCGCAACCTCCCTACCTCATATTAGCCACTGATTCTTTGACTGACCGCCGAAAGCTGCGCCATGCTTCCGGCGGTCGGTCAACCACGAACAGTCTCTGTTGTCCAGGACTCATGCGGGATCGCCGGATGACGACCTCCTTCCCAGGTCCCAGGCCTTGGCATACTTCCAGGAGACGTAAGCGGCATGGTAGAGGTGCAACAGCAGTCCCTCGCCGCCGTCGAGGAAGCCAAGGCGGAAAAGGTAGTTATAGACGAATGCTGCCAGTGGACGCACGACAATGTTAATCACGTTGAACCGGACTCTTCCTGTCGCCACCATCATCTCCGCCGCCAGCGACGAGTAGCGATTCATGTGGTCAATGTACTCGGAGAGCGTGGGGTAGGAGTGGTGGAGGAGGGCGCCAACTTTCACGACGGCGGTTCGGCGATTCGTATGGGCGTCTTCGTGGACCGCACGATTCTCGTCGAATCGAGCGCTACCTCGCGGAAATAGGCGGAGCTTTTGATCGGGGAAGTATCCGCCGTGCTCGATCCAGCGGCCGAGAAAATAGTTCTTGCGAGCAATCCAAAAAGCTTGCGGAAGCGGCCTAAGGTCGGTACGGAGGTTCTCATATTCAACGTCTAACGCGGGCGCGATATTCCACTCGAAAGGACTGCGATGGTCATCGGCGGCCGAACGGTTGATGTGAGCGGCTAAATCAGCACTTACCTCCTCATCCGCGTCCAAGCTCAGAATCCAATCCCCCGTCGCCTTCTCAATCGCCGAGTTCTTCTGCGCGGCGTAGCCCTTCCATTCCTCGACGAAGACCTTCGCGCCGTGCGATCGCGCGATCTCAACGGTGCGGTCAGTTGAGCCGGAGTCAACGACGATGATCTCCCCTTTGCCGTCGCCGACCAGGGGCTTCACACTCTCCAGCGTGCGGCCGATGTTGGCTTCTTCGTTGTAGGTGATGACGACGACCGACAGAGTCACGGCTGGAAGGATACATTGCTGGCGCAAGAAACCGGAAGAGAGGCTGGTGCGCCAGGGATACTTGTCCTAAGAGGGAAGTGGTGACGATAGGGATGCTTCGGCTTCTCTGGCCTCCCGCAGGCGAGAGGCCGGCTCCGCTCAGCATGACAACTTCGCCCGGAGTGACGACGATTACACCGCTACCTCAGCCGTCGCCAATTGCTGGGCCTCGTTGCGGAGTCCTTCAAACAATATCGTGCTCAAGTAGCGTTCGCCAAAATCTGGCAAAACAACCACAACCAGCTTCCCTGCATTTCCTGGACGCTTGGCCACTTCCACGGCAGCGTGGGCCACCGCCCCGCCGGAAATCCCGACTAGCAGGCCCTCTTCACGGGGCAGGCGTCGGGCCATAGCGACGGAATCTTCAGTCGAGGCCTGGATGACTTCATCGATCAGATCCACCCGCAAGATTTCAGGGATAAAGCCTGGGCCGATGCCCTGTATCTTGTGCGGGCTGGGCTGCCCGCCAGAGAGCACAGGGCTGTCCTTCGGTTCGACCGCAATCACTTTGAAGGCCGGCTTCTTCGGCCGAATAAACTCGGTCACGCCCGTCAAAGTTCCGCCAGTTCCGGCACCGCAAACCAATATATCGATCTTGCCGTCGGTGTCGTGCCAGATTTCTGGTCCGGTGGTCTCGCGATGGATCTTGGGATTCGCCGGGTTAGAGAACTGCTGCAGGATGACACCACCTGGCGTGCTGGCGAGAATCTCTTGTGCCTTGGCCATAGCGCCTTTCATTCCTTTGGGTCCGGGGGTCAGCACGATTTCCGCCCCCAGTGCCATGAGGAGAACACGGCGTTCCATGCTCATGCTGTCGGGCATGGTGAGTATGAGGCGGTACCCCTTGACGGCGGCAGTGAAGGCCAGGCCGATCCCAGTGTTGCCGCTGGTGGGCTCGATCAGAACGGTTTTTCCCGGATGTATCTTTCCCGCCCGTTCGGCTTCGACGATCATGCTGACGCCGATGCGGTCTTTCACGCTGCCACAGGGATTACCGCTCTCGAGCTTTGCTGCGACCTTTCCATGGCAGCCGGCTGTGACTTTGTTTAGATAGACCAGCGGCGTGTGGCCGATGAGTTCCGTGACGTCCTTGGCGATCTTCAAGTAATCATCTCCAGCCCAAGCAGTTTGACCTCAACGATGCGCGCGTGCCAACAATAGCAGCACTTATCCAGAATGCGAACTTCTTTACATCTGGCCAGATTGCGGCGTCGGGGGCACCTGCTGTTGTGGCTGCTCTGGCGGCACCTGGGGCTGCAGGTCCTGACGCGGTGCGACATAGGGCACATTCGGCATGTGGGTCACCTGGCCGCGCTCGGCGTCGGCAACCTGAATTCCGGCATGGTCCAACAGCGTGCCGGTGGCCCGGTCCAGCTCCACTCGCGATTTCTCGTAAGCGGCCATGGCGGAAACCAGATTGGACTCATTCGTGGTCAAGGCAGACTGATTCTGCAAAACCAAAGTCGGGGTGGAAACGCCGGCCTGCAGTTTTTTCTGCTCAGAATCCAGCGACTGCCGGGCGAATTCAACCGCGGCCCGAGCGGCTTCAACTGCTGCCCGGTTCTGCCGCAAAGTAAATTGAGCGTTGCGCACCTCGATGCGCACCTGATTTTCAATCTGCTGCCGCCGTACCTGCGCCTGATGATATTCCAATTCAGCGCGTACCTGGTTGCCTTGCGCCGCCCGGTTGCGCAGCGGAATGTTGAGGGTCAGCCCGACACCTTTATCTGGCGCCGCGGAATTGACCAAATCGTTGAGCGTCCCCCCGTAACCGACCGGCGAGATACTGCCGGCAATATGACAGCCAAACCTGGTTTGCGGCGGCGGCGGACAAATGTTCGCGGGATTTTGCGTTCCACCCAAACCCGAGCCTCCGTAATAGGCGAACAGGTCGAGTGTCGGCAGCATGGCATTCCGGACAGCTTTGATATTGATCTCCCGACTGTTCAAGTCAATACGCGACTCAGCTAATTCGGCACGGTGACTCAAAGCGTCGTTGATCATGTCTTGTATGGGAACGATCGGCTCCTGCTGAGGCACTTGCATGGTAGAGGTCGGGACCACTGCGGCTTCCCCAAGCGCAGGATCCTCCAGGTTACGGCTGAGAGCGTTTTTTATGAGCAACTGTTGCAGCTCAAGGTTGGTTTGGGCGAGGATGACGGCCTGCTGATCGGTTGCAACGGTGCTCTCCGCGCTCACCACCTGGATGGGTGGCAAGGTTCCGAATTTCACCTGTTTTTTGTCATCGTCCAATGTTTTCTGAGCGAAAGCCAGCGCTTCCTGTTGCACCCTCACGTTTTCATACGCGTAGACCAGGTCCCAGTAAATATTTTCGATCTGATCGACCGTGGTAATGACTTGCAAGCGGAAGGCGACATCCGAGATCTCGCGATTGTTCTTGGCGATGCGGATGAAGCGCGTGTTGGGCAGGAAGCCGAAGCCTTGCAGCAGAGTCTGAGTGACTCTGGCCTGGAAATTGGCGCTCAAGTTCGGGCTTAGAGAAGCGAACGGCGAGCTGCTGGTGAGGCGACTGTTATTGAATCCTACCGCGAGATTCGTGCCCCAGTGGAATCCTTGCAAATAAGAGAAATCCGCTGTGCCGGTGTTTTGGGCCGTCGATGGGACCGCGAAGGAACTACTGGACAAGATGTTGTTGTGGTCAATTTGCAGGGTGCTGCTGAGAACGGGATCGAAGCTGGTGATAGGGGCGCCGATGCCCAGCGTAGAGCTCACTAATCCGTTTGTGCCTGTGCCGGCCCCTGCCGACCCGGCGGTAGTACCACCGGGGCCAGAGCCAACGGGTCCGGAGCCGACGGTCCCGCTGAGTCCACCCGTGCCCCCACCCGGCGTGTTTTGTACGACGCCGGCGTTCACTCCCAAGATTGAATCTCCAGCCTTGGCGCGCAGAATATCGGTGTCGGCGATGTTCAGGTTGTAGCGCGCCAACATGATGTCGAGATTGTTTTCCAGCGCCAGCGCGACTGCGTCATCGATCGAGAGCATGATCTTGCCATCGTGGAATAACTGATCAACGCGTGGCGTGTTGTTCAGATTCGGCGGCGCGACGGGTTGCGGTGCGTAAGGCGCGCTGACGTTGGGGAATGCGGAACGCGGCTTGGAATAATCCTTGAGACCGAACTGACCGGGGGTCTGCACCTGCAGTTGCCCCGGTTGAGGCGCCTGCGGTAGTGGAGCTGATGGCACAGACTGCGACTGTTGTGCCCAAACGCTGGCCAACAATATCACCGTCAACACAACCCCCGCAATCAGGCGGGCGGTAGATTTCGAACGAGCGAAAGGCATGACTTATCTCCTTGGATCGAGGCTGAAAAAAATGACGAGGCTGCTCTGATCTCGGATTTAGTGCTCCCGCAAAATGGGCGGAATCCATCTCAATACTAGCGGTCGCGAGGCCGAGTTTGATCTCGGGGAATTGTAAAGAAGTGTTTGCGCGAGATGGGGCAAACTTAGTAAGGGTTTTTGCTATTCGGATGGCGATGTTGAACAGCCGAGGAATCTGCTAGGTCGTACGAAAGCAGATTCTCTCGGCTAACGCTGCGCCACAGCTTATCGTTGGGGCGTTTGCGGCGTTGTTTGTGGCGGAGCCTCGGGCGGCTCGGTCGGTGGCGGCGGTGTCACTGGCTGAGTTTCCTGCCGGGGCGCAACGAAAGGCACACTGGGCATATGCGTGACTTCTCCGCGCTCGGCGTCCGCAATTTGGATTCCGCTGTGGTCTAGCAAAGATCCTGTGGCGCGATCCAGTTCAACCCGCGATTTCTCGTAGGCGGCCATTGCTGAAACCAGAGTGGATTCAGCCTGGGCCAAGGTGGTTTGGTTTTGCAGAACGAGAGTGGTGGTGGAAGCGCCCAGGGCGTACTTCTTCTGTTCCGCGTCCAAGGACTGATGCCCAAGCTCAACGGCGGCCCGAGCGGCCTCCACGCTGGCGCGGTTCTGCTGCACCGCGAATTGCGCGTTGCGCACCTCAATGCGAATCTGGTTCTCAATCTGCTGCAACCTCATCTGCGCCTGACGGTATTCCAATTCGGAGCGAATCTGGGTTGCCTGGGCGACGCGGTTGCGAATGGGGATGCTTACGCTCAAACCGACGCCTTTGTCAGGAGAACTGGAATTTACGAGTTGATTTAGCGCATTACTGTAGCTGACTGGACCACCGTTACGAAATGGGGGGGCCGCTGACGCCGTCGAGAAGCACTGATTGATAAAAGGGCTCTGCCCCGGCGCACAGATGGGAAGAGCGACATTTCCTCCAATTCCAGAGCCTCCGTAGTAAGCGTAGAGGTCAAGGCTCGGAAACAGTGAGTTGCGGACTGCTTTGTTGCTGATCTCGGTATTGGTCAAATTGATGCGCGCTTCCGCCAACTCGGCGCGATGGCCGAGCGCGTCGTTGACCAGGTCTTCGGTGGGGACAATCGCCTCCTGCGGCGGAAGCTGCATGCTGGAAGTCGGGACTACCTCGGCATCAGCCAGTCTCGGGTCCACCAGAGTACGGCTGAGCGCGTTTTTCATCAGCAACTGCTGCAACTCAAGATTAGTTTGAGCCAGGGTCAAGGCCTGCTGGTCAGTGGCGACGGTACTCTGAGCACGCACGACTTCGATAGGCGCCAATGTACCGATGTCCACTTGCTTCCTGGTATCGGAGAGAGTTTTCTGTGCGAAGGCCAACGACTCCTGTTGCACCCGCACATTCTCGTAGGCAAACACCAAATCCCAGTAAATATTCTCGATCTGGTCGACGGTGGTGATGACTTGCAGGCGGAAAGCGACATCAGTGATTTCACGGTTATTCTTGGCAATCCTGATATAGCGTTCGTTGGGCGCGAAACCGAAGCCCTGCAGCAGGTGTTGGGTAAGCCTGAACTGAAACCCGGACGTTAGAACCGGGCTGTAAGTGGTCGTTGGATTGTCGGTTGTGATGTGACTATTGTTGAATCCCACCGACAGGTTGGTCCCGGTTTTGAAGCCTTGCAGGTAACTGAAGTTTGCCGTTCCTGTATTCTGATTCGCAATCGGCAGCGGGTTGAAAATGCTGGTCGATTGAGCGAAAGCCCGGTCCATTTGCAGCGTGGCGGTGAGGATAGGATCGTAGCTGGTAATCTGCGGACCACTGCCTAGCGTGGAGATAACCAGGCCGCCAGTACCGGTGCCCGCGCCACCCGCTCCAGCGCTGGTGCCGCCGGTTCCTGAGCCTACTGTCCCGCTGAGACCGCCGGTGCCTCCCCCTGGCGTGCCTTGTACCAGGCCGCTATTGACGCCCAGAAAGTTGGCTCCGGCTTTGGTGCGCATGATATCTGTGTCCGCAATATTTAAGTTATAACGGGCGATGGCGATATCCAGATTGTTCTCCAGCGTCAGAGCGACGGCATCGTCCATCGAAAGCATGAGTTTGCCGTTTTGCAGCAACTGCTCGATGCGCGGCGTATTGCGCAGGTCGGGTGGTGCGACGTGCTGCGACAGATACGGCCCAATCGGATTGGGAAAGTGCGAGCGTGGTTTGGCATAATCCTTTAAGACGAAATGCTGCGGCTCCGGTGCCTGAGGCGGCACGGCAGGCGCGGATTGAGACGAATCTTGCGTCCAGCCGATGATGGACAACATACACGCGATCATAACGGCAACGATCCACCGCGCGGCGGACTTCAAACCAGGCAAACGCATTCGTTTATCTCCATGGATGAAAGCTGCTGTTGAAGATGGCAGAGCTTCTCTATCAACCGTTGTTACGCAAAATCGGAAGCCGGGGTTTCATTTTTCGCAGTTCCCGGACTAAAGAAGCTGCTTTCACCCAGGTTCCTGCGGGAAATAAAATAGTATATCTGACAGAACATCCTCGCCTTGAACTCGTGAGAATACTCCCCGGTGGTTGCAGGTTCCGTAAAAGGCCTTGGATGAGCACCTCCTTCGGGAAGACTCCAAAGAATTGTCATGCGCAATATCAAACTGGTTCTGGCTTACGACGGCACGGATTTTTCAGGCTGGCAGGTGCAGCCCTCCGCGACCACCATCCAAGGCACACTGGCCTGGGCTATTGGACGAGTGACAGGAGAAAAGGTCTTGCCCCAGGGCTCAGGACGAACCGACGCCGGCGTCCATGCTCTGGGCCAAGTGGCCACATTTGGGCTGGAATCGTCGATCCCGGCGGAGAACTTGGGGAAAGCGCTCAATGATATTCTGCCGGCTTCGATTCGGGTGCTGGAAGCCATCGAAGCCTCCGCCCAATTTCATGCTCGCAAATCAGCGCGTGCCAAGACCTATCGCTATCGCATGTATCGCGGTGCGATTTGTCCACCCTTTTTGGCCCGCTACGTGTGGCACCATCCTTATCCGCTGAACGAAGACGCGATGAAGCAGGCCGCAGCGGTGCTCGTGGGAGAACACGATTTCACTTCGTTTGCGGCGGTGGATCCGGAGCGCGGAGAAGAAGAAGCTTCGAATGTACGAGAGGTCTTCTGCTCGAGTTGGAAGCGGGATGGCGAGGAATTGATCTTTACGATCCGCGGCGGCGGATTTCTACACCATATGGTGAGGAACCTGGTGGGAACCTTCGTGCTGGTGGGCAAGGGCACATTACGGCCTTTGGATATGACGAGAATCTTGGCGGCTCGCAATCGTTCAGCGGCGGGAGCCACTGCGCCGGCAAATGGACTGTATTTGGTCGGCGTCGAGTACTGAATCCTCGTGTGGCGCGCGTACCGTCGGCCGCGTAGACTTTCCTAGAACTATGACTACCGATCTTCAAATCGCACAACGTCGATTTGCGTCCGTAAATCCTGCGACCGGCGAGACTCTGCGTGAATTCGAGTGCACCTCGGAACCCGAAGTGCAGGCGGCTGTTGCCAGGGCCCACGCAGCGCAGCCGGCCTGGAGCGGGGTCGGGGCAAGCCGTCGCACTGCCATCCTGCGTGAATTCCAGCACCATCTGCATGAGCAGAAATCCGACATTGCTCGACTGATCACGCGAGAGGCTGGCAAGCCCTATGTCGAAGCTCTGCTTACGGAGATCGTGGTCGTTCTCGACGCCGCCCGCTTCTGCATCGAAAATGCCTATCGGTTTCTGCGCCAGGAGCGGATTCCACACGGCAACCTCGCGATGAAGACTAAGAAGGGCAGCATCGTCCGCGAACCTTACGGCGTGATTGGAATCATCTCACCCTGGAATTATCCCTTTTCGATTCCCGCTACTGAGAGCATGTCTGCGCTGATAACCGGAAATGCTGTCGTGCTGAAGCCCTCGGAACTCACCTCGCTCGTGGCACTGGAACTCGAGTCGTTACTGCATACGGCCGGCGTGCCGAGGGATGTGTTTCAAGTTGTCTTGGGCGATGGGGCAACCGGCGCTGCTTTGATCAATTCTGGAGTCGACAAGTTGGTTTTCACCGGAAGCGTACCGACTGGCAGGAGCATCGCACAGGGCGCGGCGGCGCGGTTGCTTCCGGTGACTCTGGAGTTGGGCGGGAAAGATCCTATGCTGGTGCTGAGCGACGCAGACATCGAGGTGGCGTCGAGTGGCGCGGCGTGGGGTGCGTTTGTGAACGCCGGACAGGCGTGTCTCTCGGTTGAGCGCTGCTATGTTCATCGCAGTCTGTACGAGCCGTTCCTGCAAGATTGCGTGCGCAAAACGAAGCAACTTCGCGTGGGCAACGGTATGCATTCGGAGACTGAAGTCGGACCCTTGATCCACGAACGTCAACTCCGCAATGTGGAACTGCACGTGGAAGACGCCCGGTCCCGTGGCGCGCGAGTTCTGACCGGTGGTGTTCGACTTTCTCAACTGGGCCCGAATTTTTATGCGCCGACGGTGCTGGCTGACGTCACCCATGAAATGCGCATCATGCGCGAGGAAACGTTTGGGCCTGTTCTCCCGGTCATGCCGTTTGATAGTGATGACGAGGCCCTCCGGCTGGCCAATGACTCCGAGTATGGTTTGGCGGCCAGCGTGTGGACTCGGGATCGCGCCCGAGGAGAAGCGCTTGCCAGCCGTATCCAGGCCGGGACCGTGATGGTGAACGACACAGTTTCGTGCTTCGGCATCAGTGAGGCTCCCCATGGCGGAGTGAAAGCCAGCGGCTTGGGACGCACGCATGGGCGGTTTGGCCTGGAAGAAATGGTGCGAATCAAGTATGTGGATTCCGATCGCTTGCCCTCCGTGAAGAAAGTCTGGTGGTACGGGTACGGGGAAACATTCACCCGGCAGATGGAGGGTTTTCTCGATTTGCAGTTTGCGGGTGCGCTGGGCCGACGATTGCAGGGAGGGCTAAGGGCGGCAGGTGTCCTTCTGGGGAAAGGGAAGATTCAACGTTGAAATGCGACAGTGGATTCTTTTGGGTAAAATGAGATCTGATCTGACACTGGCGGACCCTCCGCCACAGCGACGAGGATAGCTCCTTTGGCCACAACACAAAC
>Ga0210384_10000832_pt1 | contig 44953 bp, 32 predicted proteins | sample IncBWH2MmetaG_FD_160574 | JGI IMG/M metagenome (GOLD analysis project Ga0210384, IMG submission 160574) | Forest soil microbial communities from Barre Woods Harvard Forest LTER site, Petersham, Massachusetts, United States - Inc-BW-H-2-M | ecosystem: Environmental > Terrestrial > Soil >... | reverse complement strand
GCCGTTGACCCCGGCAGGCGTGTTTCATGATGTAACGTCGGGGAACAACGATAATCTACAACGACCCGGACGGGGAGTTTGCGGCCGGCAGAATGGGAAGCGTGCACCGGCTGGGCTCGATCGACGGCGCGAAGTTGTTTGCGGCGCTACCGGGACAGCAACCAGCTGCAGCGCCGGCTGCGGCTATCCCCTCTGCGAGGAGGGCGAAGGCTCAGGTCTTCGGCTGTCCCTGGAATTACTCCGCGCCATATTCAGCCCCGGTAGCAGATCTTGATGATTCGGTTTGTCGGATGTGAGGAGGAGCTATGTTCGAAAGTCGAAGGCATGCCGCGCATGGACGGACGGCGCTGCTTTTTCTGGTAATGGCATTGGTTTTGCCGGGCGCTGCTCTGTGTTCTCCCGAAGAGTTTCACGTTCCGGTGCAGTATTACAAGCTGCCGAACGGCCTGCGCGTCGTGCTTTCCGAGGATCGCACGGCGCCCACGGTCTGTGTGGGTGTCTATTACCGCATCGGCTTTCGGATTGAGCCCAGGGATCGCACGGGCTTCGCTCATCTGTTCGAACACATGATGTTTCAGGGCTCCAAGAACCTCGGCAAGATGGAGTTCATCAAGCTGGTGCAGCAGAACGGCGGAGTGCTGAACGGATCCACACGGTTCGACTTTACAAACTATTTTGAGGTGATGCCCTCGAACAAATTGGAGACGGTGCTGTGGGCCGAAGCCGACCGCATGAGCGGTCTGGCTGTAACGGACGAAAACCTGAAGAACCAGCAGGGTGTGGTGGGCAACGAAGTGAAAGTAAATGTGCTGAATGCGCCCTACGGCGGATTTCCCTGGATCGACATGCCCATGGCCGCGAATTCCAACTGGTACAACGCGCACAATTTTTACGGCGACCTGCACGACATCGAAGCCGCCAAGCTCGATGAGGTGAAGAAATTCTTTGATACCTACTACGCGCCGAACAATGCCGTGTTGGCGATCGTTGGCGACTTCGACCCTGCCGAGGCGAAAAAACTCGTTGAAAAATATTTCGGATCGATCAAATCCGCGCAAGTTCCACCACAACCGGATCTGGCGGAACCTCGCCAGGACAAGGAAAAGCACGTCACCAAAAAAGACCCTCTCGCTCCGAAACCCGCGCTTGCCGTTGGTTACCACATGCCCGAACGCAACACGCCGGAGTATTACGCCATGGGCCTGATCGAGCAGATGCTGATTGAAGGCGACGACAGCCTGCTGCGACAGGAGCTTGTGCAGAAGCGTGGCTTGACTGACAGCGTAGAGGGCGGCATCAACTTGCTGGGGAACATGTTCAACTACAACGGGCCGATGACTCTTTCCGCCGATCTCACATTTGACGCCTCCACGAAACCCGAAACCGTGCTGGAGGCCATCGACACGGCGGTTGAACCAGTGCGCAGCAAGCCGCTAGACCAGAAAACGCTGGAACGCTCGCTGGTAAAGCTTCGCTCCAGTCTCTACGACACCATGGGGCAATTTGGCGGCTTTGGACTGGTGGACTTGCTTGCCAGCTTTGCACTTTTTGACGACGACCCGAGCCGCGTCAATTCTCTGGACGCCGAATTCCGTAAAGTGACGCCGGAGCTGGTGCAAAAGACCGCGCAAGAATACTTGCGGCCCGGAAATCGCACCGTTGTCCTGGTTGAACCCGCACCAAAGGACGCCGCAGCAGCGCCAGCAAAAAACCAGTAAGAGGGGAGAACACAGATGAAAGAGATCATTGTGAAAAAGAGCCTGCTGGTCCTTGTGGCATCGTTGGCAGCGATTGCGCCGGCGTTTGGGCAAAAACAGACACCGCCTGAAGGTAGCGCTGCGAAGAGCTTTACGGTACCTGCCAGCGTCACATATGTGCTGCCAAGCGGAATGCGCGTCACGCTCGTGCCTTACGGCATTATTCCGAAGGCGGCGGTTAGTCTGGTGGTCGAAGCCGGCAGCTTGAACGAAGGCAAGTCGCACGCTGGCGTGGCCGATCTCGCAGGTGACCTCTTCCGAGAAGGTACGGCTACGCTCACCTCTCATCAGCTAGCTGAGGCCACCGCGCAAATGGGCAGCGCCCTAACGGTTCCTGTTGGGGAGGATCAAACCAAGTTTGAACTCGACGTCCTCCAGGAATCCGCACCAGACGCGGTGAAAATCCTCGCAGACGTCGTGGAGCATCCCCGCTTCCCCGAATCGGAGCTGGCGCGCCTGAAAAACGACGCATTGAGAAAAATCGCCCTGCAATTGTCGCAACCGCAAACCATTGCCGATATTCGTTTTAGAAAGCTGCTTTACGGCGAGCATCCCTACGGCACGGTTCTTCCCACCGAAGATGATGTGAAAAAGCTCACGCTGCAGGATGTAAAAGAGTATTACAGCTCGAATTTCGGCGCGCAGAGATCGCATCTGTATGTCGCCGGCAAATTTGACCAAGCCGCCGTGAAAAAGGCGATTGCCGATAGCTTCGGCGGTTGGACGAAGGGACCTGCACGCAGGGAAAATGTGCCGTCACCCACGGCACACCGCGCGCTGGATGTGACTGACCGTCCGGACGCACCACAATCGACATTGAAACTTGGCTTGCCCGTGCCCCCGCCAACTAGTCCGGACGCTATTCCTCTGGGCTTGACCAATGCGTTGCTTGGTGGCTCGTTCAATTCCCGGATCACGTCCAACATCCGCGAGCAGAAGGGCTACACCTATTCCCCCTACAGCGAGATCTCCCGGCGATATCACGATTCATACTGGGCGCAAAATGCGGATGTGACCACGCAATTCACCGGCGCTTCCCTCAAGGAAATCTTCGGCGAAATCGATCGCTTGCAGAAGGAGGCTCCTTCGGCCGCGGAACTAAAGGGGATTCAGAGCTACTTGTCGGGTCTCTTCGTGATTCAGAACTCGAACCGGCAGGCCCTGATGGGACAGTTGCAGTATGTCGATTTCCAGGGTCTCGGTGACGACTACCTGAAAAACTACGTGCCCCGGGTAAATGCAGTCACGCCAGCGGATGTGCAGAAGCTTACGCGGAAGTACATTCGGCCGGAGGCGATGGTCATCGTGGTAGTGGGGGACAAGTCGAAAATCTCTGACCAGCTCACGCCATTTCAAACGGGCAAATAACAGCAGGCCCTTTATTCGTACCGTAAAGCCACCAGGGGGTCCACGCGCATGGCCCGCCGCGCAGGAATGTAGCTCGCGAACAGCGCCACCAGCGTCAAAAGCAGCGCAACACCCGCAAAGGTCAGCGGGTCTGTTGCGCTCACTCCGAAGAGCAGATTCGACATCAGTCGCGTCAACGCCAGTGCCGCTGCGATTCCAACGGCTACGCCGAGAAGCGCCACCTTTGCACCTTGCCCCAGCACCAGGAACAGCACCTCCTTTCGTTCCGCGCCAATGGCCAGACGAATGCCCATCTCACGTGTCCTCTGGCTCACTGAATAGGACACCATGCTATAAATCCCAACCGCAGCAAGGAGCAGTGCGGCGATCGAAAAAATGCCGAGCAGCACCATGTAAAGGTGCCGGCGCGCCAGGGATTCAGCAAGAAGGTGGTCGAGCGTCTCCGCTTTGGAAATCGGTTGATTCTTATCGATCGACCAGATCGCGCCCTTCACAGATGGAAGCAGCCGAAGAGGATCGTCCTCGCTGCGCACCACAATGGTGTTGAAAAGTTGAGGGAATTGAGAATACTGCCAGTAGATCATCGGCCCGACCACGGCGTCTAATCCGTTGGTCTTAACATCGCCAACAATTCCCACAATCTCGCCGGTCAGGGGTCCCCCCCAGTCTTTCATGGTGACGCGCTGTCCAATAGGATCCTCGTGTGGCCAGTATTCACGTGCCATCGTTTGGTTGATCACCATTACCCGTCGGGCGCCCGCATTATCACTTTCAGTGAACTCGCGCCCCGCGAGCAGTGGAATGCCCATGGTCCGGAAGTAGCCGGAATCTACGGTCCGGATGTCAGCAGAAGGCTCGTTATTGGCTGGCGGGACAGGGCGTCCTGCAATTAAGAAATCCGTATCCGGACCGCCCGTGATCGGTAGCGCATTCACTAGTCCCACTGACCGCACGCCCGGAACAGTGCTGATGTTTTCTAGCAACTGATGCAGAAGCACTGGACCTTTCGGATCTCCCTCCGGATACTCGACGGGAGAGAGAAATAGACTTATTGCAAGAATGCCACCGGGGTTGAATCCCGGGTTGACCTGCAGCAGCCGCAGGAAACTGTTGCCAACCAAGCCCGCTCCCACTAAGAGCACCACGGCGAGCGCGAATTGAAGGATGACCAGTGCCCGACTGGAGCCAGGTCGCGTTGCGCCCGTCAAGACCGAACCACCTTCCTTGAGCGAGGTGATCAAATCGATCCTCGTGCCCACCATCGCCGGCGCCAGCCCGAAGAGCAGTCCTGTGACGAGTGAAACGAGGAGCGTGAATCCGAGAACCCGCCAATCCAAACTGATTTCTCCGGACCTCGGCATGTCATTGGCATTGACGGCCCGGACTACGAGCAGACTCTGCGACGCAATTCCCAAACCCAGGGCAGCCCCGAGCGAGGAGAGGACCAGGCTTTCCGTGAGCAACTGGAGCGCGAGACGCGCGCGGCCCGCTCCGATAGCAAGACGAATTGCAAACTCTTTTTGACGCGCCGCGGCTTGTGCCAGCTCCAGATTCGCCAAATTAGCACAAGCCAGCAACAAAAGGAGGCCTACCGCAAATATCAAGATCAGCAACGCCGGTTGAACGGGTGCGACCAAGTTTTTCTGCAGCGACACCGCTGTGATGAGCATTTCCGGATCTACCCCGGGGTTCTGTTTTTCGATTCGCCCCGCGATTACCGTCATCTCCCCTTGTGCGCCACCGAGCGGCTCCCCGGACTGAAGATCTGCGATCACCGTCAGCAAGTGGCTACGGCGGTTATTGTGCAGCTCTCCGCCTGCGACCAGCGGACACCACACCCTGGATTTGTCTGGATAATCGAACCCTCTCGGCATCACTCCGATGACGCGGTAATTTTCTGCGCTCACACGCAGCATCCTGTCTAGAATCCCGCGGTCTGACCCGAACCTGCTCTGCCAGAGCGCATAGCTCAGGACCACTACATGATGGTCTCCGCCTGGCTGGTCGTCCTCCGCGCTGATCGTTTTCCCAAGCAACGGCTGGAGCCCCAGCGCGGAAAAGAAACTTCCTGAGACCAGAGCTCCAGTAACCTGTTCCGGCTCACCGTCACCGGTCAGGTTAAAACTCCATGGCCGGAAGGCGGAAATGTTTTCAAGTGATTTCGACTCCCGTTGGAGATCGAGGTAGCTGGCATAGGTGAAGTTCGCCGCGCTTTCTCCTGGGTGACTCTCCTCAATTCGCACGAGCCGGATGCTATTGGGATACGGAAGAGGCCGAAGTAGAACTCCGTTGACTACGCTGAAGATTGCCGTGCTCGCGCCGATGCCCAGCCCCAGCGTCAGGATGCATACCAGGGCGAATCCGCGTCTGTTCCGCAGTGTTCGCACCGCATAACGAACGTCCTGGAAGAGGTACTCGGCCGCAGCTAGCCCTCCAACTTCGCGGTGCGTCTCTCGAAGCTGTGTCACGCCTCCCATCCGCACGCGGGCCGAGCGCCGCGCTTGTTCTGTCGTCATACCACGGCGAATGTATTCCGCGGTTAGCAATTCAAGATGAGCGTCAAGTTCCTGCATGAATTCTTCATCAGTCTTGCGCGCCACTATCCACCCGCGAATGCGAGAAGCCAGCACTCTCATGCGCAAGAACATCGCGTCACCCCCGCCCCGCAATCCTCGCCTCGCGGCCGATTACGCCTGAGACCCGCTCCCAGCTTTCAGTCTCAATGGCCAACTGTTTCAGCCCCCGCCTGGTGTGGAGTAGAACCTGGTTGTTTTCCGACGTGCCCCACTCCGAAGTTATCCCTCCGCCGGCTGGAATCGCAGCGAGAGGTATACACGGTGCCTTCGTTCACTGCAGCACTTCCCCGCTGAGCTGCTCCATGCGGCGGGCGATGGCAAAACCGCGAAGGGGCCCTAGGCTGCGAAGGGCTTTCAGGATCATGAGATCCAGCGAGCGCTGCAATACTTCCGATTGATTACGGTCCATCGCTCTTTCTTCCTGTGGACATCCCACAGAAGATATCATCCCTCCTTTGGATTGTCCATATGAACAAACAGAATTGCGTACGGCTGGATTCGCAGGCCCCGTTAATTCCCCTTTGCAAATTCTTTATGTCCGGACGCACAACGGCCTAAGGGATTTCGCGAGCGCTGTTCGGCCATGTCGTAGGGAGTTCAATTCATGATTTGTGACTCAGAAAGATAGTGTGGAAGGGACCGCCCTTTTTCAGGCGACCACGAGCGCGCCGCACTTGCACGTCGAATCTGCCATCGCGCAACCGCTGCTCGAATTTTCGATCATCTTGAGCCGCCCAGACAGCCAGAACCCCCTCCGTCTTGAGAGCCGCGCGGGCCACGGCTATTCCAAGGTTGTCGTAGAGTCGGGCGTTGTTCGAGGCGGTAAATGCGGCCGGGCCATTGTCCACGTCGAGTAGCACGGCATCGAATTGGCCGAGACGTGAACTGAGTGTGGCGAAGACGTCCTCCGTCTCCACTCGCACGCGCTTGTCCTTCAAAGGGTGTTTCGCCAACGGCCCGAGCGGCCCACGATTCCACTCCACCACCGCGGGCACCAGCTCGGCGACGACCACCGTCGCGCCTAGCGGAAGGAGGTCGAGCGTCGCGCGTAGTGTAAAACCCATTCCGAGACCACCAATAAGGACGCTAGGCGCCTTCAGCGTCCGCACGCGTTGGCAGGCCAACGTGGCCAGCGCCTCCTCCGAACCGTGCAAGCGGCTAGACATCAAGATCGCGCCGTCGGCAAGTATGATGTACTCGTCGCCGCGGCGAATCAGCTTCATGGCCGTACCGTCGGGAGAAAGGGTCTCGCCGAGCAACTCGACAGGCTTCACGAGTGTGATGTTACAGCAGAGGAAAACGGAAGTGAAAATGGACCGCTCTCGTTACCGATGGCATGTGGCCGTTTCATGACGCCATAGCAGGCACTCGCCTCGTAATTAGCTGATTCACCCCAAGTGCTGCACCGTACCCGCTTATAACTCTGAACCCATAGAAATCGTTGTATTTATGGCGTCGGGACCACTAATCTTTACCGTCCATCCGTGCTGCTTACGGTCAGGCCGAGGGCCGTCGTCGCGGCATAGCACGGGTTGCGGCTCCCTTGGAGTTGGAAAAGCCGACATTGCCATGACCGCCCAGCTCTATCTCTCTAAGTTCGCAATCCGATCCGTTCAATGAGCCTCGCTAACCCACGCTGGGGCGCTCCTTCCTGGGGAATTGCCGAAGATTGGAATCGAAGGGTGTCAAGCAACCATGGCCGAATGCATGGCCCGACATCGGCAGCCCGTCCTGTCAGAACTGGCCAACCTTTCTCGCAGAATCACACTAAGGAGCTGGTTTCCTTGGATTTCTTCGTCGTACCGACCATCACGTTCGAGCTCCCGTTCATGCTCGTGATTCTCAGCCACGACCGCTGCATTCGCTCGAACCCTTCGATGCAGACAGCCGGCTAGAGCCATGTGGGTCGGAACGGAAGAGGCGTGCGCTTGGCTCCGAATGCTAATTCTGCGCGGTTTCTACATTGCTTTGGCCAGTGGCCAATTGCCAGAGCCAGAATTTACAAAAAATTTAGAAAAAGTTTGGTTGACAGCGTCAAGCAGTGGCTCCTAAATGGTCGGTAATCGTTGGCGGTGTGGTGTGCTGCGGTGTGGGGTAGAGTGCGGGGGAGGGGATTTTATCTCCAACATTCCGGCCTAGTGCCTCTGTGCCAGGCTAGCTCTCCTCACTTGTACACACACTGATTTCAAAATCTAATCTATGGTGCGTGAAAGAGAGCGGTTAATGAGGAGTGTACTGCGGCTTTTTGTCGGAGTATTGATTTTCACTCTTGCGTTGGCGGGCGGAACGCTTCAGGCGCAGAACCTGGGCAGCTTGCAAGGGGCTGTAACGGATGCGTCCGGAGCCGGCATACCGGGGGTTACGATTGCGGCCGTGGACCTGTCCAGCAACGTCACGCACAAAACGACCACGGATGCGAGTGGAGCCTATGGGTTCACGCAACTCGCGCCCGCTAATTACAGCGTCTTGGCCACGAAGGACGGCTTCAAAGAGTATGTGGCGCAGAATGTCAGCGTACTGGTGGCTACACCCACCCGGCTGGACATGCGGCTGGAAGTTGGCACCGTCTCAGAAAGGGTCATTGTAGAGTCGGTAGCGGCGCCGGCGTTGAACACCGAGGATGCAACCGTAGGTAACCCTCTTGGCGAGCAAGAAGTTAAGAGCCTGCCGATGCTGGCACGCAACGTGGTTAACCTGCTCACCCTGCAACCGGGTGTAGTGTCCACTGGCAGATCCGATACCGACCAGCTTTCCATGGGCTCGATTCAGAATCTGGACCCGCGCGAAGGGGCTGTGAACGGAGTGCGTGGCAACCAGACGGATGTGACCGTGGATGGCGTGGACTCGAATGATTGGCAGAACCGAGCGGCATTTACGAGCGCCCTTCCTGTCACGCTCGACTCGGTTCAGGAGTTTCGCGTTACTACCAGCAACGCCAATGCGACGGATGGCCTGGTCAGCGGCGCTCGAGTGCAGCTGGTGACGAAAAGCGGCTCAAACAACTTTCATGGAAACGTGCGCTGGTACTATCGAACGACAGGTACGAGCGCGGATTCCTTCTTTAACAATCTCAATAATATTCCGCGTCCAAAACTCCAGCGGAATATCGGCGGTGGCTCGCTAGGCGGACCCATAAAGAAAGACCGAGCTTATTTCTTTCTGGACAACGAAGAGCGCCGCGATGCCACCGGGGCGAATGCCAGCCAGATTGTCCCTTCTGATTCTTTGAAAGACGGCGTCCTGGTTTACCAGTGTTCGACGGCCTCGCAGTGCCCGGGCGGCTCCATACAGGGAGTTTCGGCCTCCCATACGATCGCGCCCGGATTTTTTGGAATTGGGCCTTCCAATTTGAAGACACTCGACCCTGGAGGCCTTGGAATCAATTCCGCGATGCTTGCTTATATGAAGCTCTTTCCCTCTGGAAACGATCCTACTCAGGGCCTCGATGCGACGGGTTCAGTTGTAGCCAACTTCGAAGGATTTCGATTCAATGCTCCGGAACATCTTGCCAACAACATCTACATCGCACGTTTTGATTACAACATAACGCGCAATGGCCATCACTCGATCTTCTGGCGCGGAAGCATGCAGGGCCTCAAAGATGACTTGATCGGAGAGCAGTTTCCCGGACAATCAGCAGCATCGCAGCTGTTGAACAACAGCCGCGGATATTCCGTACAGTACCAGGGGCAACTCAGTCCCACGCTCATCGACACAGCGCGGTATGGGTATACGCGGCTCGGCGTAACTCAATCGGGTGTGACCGGAGATCAATTCGACGTACGTTCATTCACCGACCTGCTCAATTTCGCCGCCCGGCCACTAGGGCGCATCGTACCCGTTCACGACGTCAACGATGACCTAACGTGGGTCAAGGGCAGACACACCCTCCAATTTGGTGGCGTAATTCGGATTGTCACGAATGACCGAGTCGATGACACGAATTCCTTTCCGTTTTTTGGAGCCAACAACGGCTTCTGTATCAATCTATGCAGCGACGTGGCAAACGAAGTCACCGCGTCAGGCAGCGGTTTCCCAGGAGCGACCAACCCGACGGCGATCACCCGTGCGTTTATGATGCTGACCGGTTCGATTACGCAAGTGAATGCCACATTCCTAGGCAACCCGAGCACAGGCTCGGTACTTCCCGCAGGCACGCCGGATGCAAGGCGCTTTGCGGAACGCGTGTATGAAGGCTACGCGCAGGACAGCTGGCGTTTGAAGTCGAACGTCGTCGCGACTTTTGGGCTTCGCTATACTTATGAAACGCCGGTCTGGGAAACCAACGGTTTTGAGGTTCGGCCGACAGTCGACATTCAGCAGTGGTTCAATCAGCGAATTACTGCCATGAACGCCGGGATCCCGTCAGACGCATCGCCGCTTCTAAGTTGGGGACTTGCCGGGAAGGCCAACAAAGGGCAGAACTCCTGGTACGACCCTTACCATAAGGGTTTCGCCCCAAGATTTTCTTTGGCCTACGCACCTGGATATGGCAATGGTGTACTGCGAAACATTTTCGGCGGTCCCGGAAAGTCTTCCCTGCGGCTAGGTGCCGGGTTGGACTACGATCTGATCGGCCAATCAATCGCGGTAGACAGCGATTTGAACGGCTCGCCGGGCACTTCCACTCAACTATTTGATGGATCGCAACAATTCTGCCTGGGAACCACCACCGGAACCTGTGGCGGAATTCCGGGCACCCTGCAGGCTCCGCGTTTTTCGGGCACCTGCAGCGCTACGGGATGTACCGGGTTGCCCGCCGTGGGAGCGCCGTTTTTCGCTCCACCGGCGGCGACGGTATTCCCATTCACGCCGCCGGCCAATCAGAGTGGAGTCGGATTCGCCGTGGATCAACATATTCGCACGCCCTACGCGATACACTTGACGGCCTCCTTCCAGCGCGAGCTGCCGCACCACTTAACCCTTGACGTTTCCTACGTCGGCACGTTGGGGAGGCGATTACTGGCAAAACTAGACTACGCACAATACGAAGACATCCGCGATCCGAAGAGCGGGATGGATTTGTGGGGTGCCATGCAGCAAATCGCAAAGATCGCCAATATCACGCCCTCAAGCGGACCGGCGATTAGTCCCAAGAATCTTGCGGCGCTCGGGGGGATCCCATCGATTTCCTTCTTCGATAACATGCTCCCGAATATGCCGGCATTTGCGGCGTCGTTCTACAAAAGTACACCGGGATATGCGAACCTGACCCCGACCCAGGCATTTTATGCCTTCACCGTGAGGAACGCGGGGCCATCTTGGTCTTGTGCCTTGTTCGCCTTGGATACCTTGCCCTCGCCAACGGGATTGCCGAGCCCTTGGAACACAACGGTTGATCCGCAGCGCGATGGCCTGGTTCTTTTCCAGCCGCAATTCCAGACCATAGCGGGATGGGGAAATGCTGGCAATTCCAACTACCATAGCCTTCAGGTGGGCGTTCGCAAGAACGTCGGACTTGCCCTTTTCGGCGTCAACTATGTATATTCCAAGTCTATTGACAATACCTCTGCGGCGTCAAACCAGGATCTGATCCCGGGACAAAACGAACTCGGCGGACTTATTCAGGATCCTTTCAATTTGCGGTCCGGCCGAGCCCTTTCCAATTTCAACCTGAAGCACAATTTCAACGGCTATTGGGTGGTAGGTTTGCCGTTCGGGAAAGGAAGGAAGTTCGGCGGCAGCGTGAACCGCGTGGTCGACGCGGCGATTGGTGGTTGGGAAACGACGGGTGCACTAAGATGGCATTCCGGTTTTCCGTTTGGACCAACTGACGGTTTCAACTTCCCGACGAACTTTTTCTTGACAACGCCAGGGACGGTGGTCGGCGCCACGAGTACAAGCATTACCAAGGTCGGAAGTCCACTTCCGTCGGGGAAGCCCTCGACCGTTCCGAATCTATTTGCAAATGCTAGCGCAGCCTTTAACAATATTGCTTTTACGTTACCCGGGCTTCCGGGATCCCGAAATGTGTTCACCGGGCCAGCGTTTGCTTCTGTCGATATGGGCCTGGACAAAACATTCCTGATGCCATGGAGCGAGCACCAGAATGTACAATTCCGCGTGACAGCCTACAACGCCTTCAACAGCGTCAACTTCAACCTCTTCAACATTGATCCGACGAGTCCAGGCACTTTCGGGAACTTTACCTCCACCGCGGGTCCCCGCGGCGGCGCGAGAGAAATGGAATTCGCCGTTAGATTCTCGTTCTAGGCGAATCCGATCCCAATGCCAGGAAGGTCCTCGCTTCCATGAGGGCCTTCCTATTCTGGATTGCGAACAACGCGCATCAAGAGAAAGATAGTAAGCTTTCCACTTCCAGGCGATGCCCAGCAAGATCAACTTCGGTGGGAGTACTGATCCTGGCGGCAAGCTGAATCGCAGACAACTCCTTCGATCGTCTTTTTTTGCTGGTGGAGCCTTGCTCACGGAGCTTGACAAACTCCCGTGGCGACCGTTCTTCCAACCCGCCGTCCACCGTCTCCTTCAGCGTGGTCAACTGCTCGGCACAATCCCTTTTACCGAAGAAGCGCCGGTCCCCATGGAAGGCCCTTTGGGCGCCGAGTTGGACGGCCGGCTGTACACCGACCTCTCTGTGCTGCATTCACAGACTCCCGTTATTCCGACGGATAGGTTCTACATTCGAACGCGCGCATCGGAACTACTGGAGACTCAGAAGACTTGGCAAGTGCGGGTTGGGGGAACTGCAGCTCAATCGCACCGGCTTACAATGGAAGATCTAACGGGGATGGCCAAGCCCATGGGCCTCCATTTGATGGAATGCGCCGGCAACGCGCGGAGTGTGCACTTCGGATTGATGAGTGTCGCAGACTGGGCCGGAGCGCCCTTAGTCGACATCCTGGAAAGAGTCAAAGCAGATCCGAAACGGAATCGAGTGCTGATCTCAGGATTTGACACCTATGCGACAAAGTCGGCGAGCTCCCTGCCGGGCGCAAGTTGGATATTTACGAAGGAAGAGTTGAAGAACGCTGGAGCGTTTCTGGCGACGGAAATGAATGGAAGCCCGTTGACTAGAGATCACGGCGCGCCCGTTCGCTTGGTGGTGCCGCGATGGTACGGCTGCGCTTGCATTAAGTGGGTAAACGAGATCGCATTCGTCGAAGATTCGGCTGAAGCGACATCTCAAATGCAGGAGTACGCGGCAAGAACCATGCAGAGCGGCGAGCCGATAATGGCTCGAGAGTACAAACCCTCAATCATCGAGCAAGCCGCCATGCCTATTCGAATCGAAAAGTGGGTCGAGGATGAGAGAATCCGGTACCGCGTCGTTGGAATCCTGTGGGGAGGTTCTACGCCTGTCAAAACCCTGCAAATCCGATTCAATCCGGAAGAAAGCTATGGTGATGTACATGAAGTTGAGCAAACGAACAATGATCCGTGGAGTTTGTGGTCCCATATCTGGGAACCCAAGCAGCCGGGAAGCTACTTGATTCGGCTTCGAATTGCTGCACCTACCGTCGTGGCACGCAGGCTGGACGCCGGGTATTACATGAGATCCGTGGACATCTCGGAGGTTTAAGAAATACTTCATGCAAACCGTTCAGAACAGTTGCGCCCTTTGGCTGAAACGATGCGCTCGTTGGCAGGCAATCTCGCTGGGATTCGGAGTCATCTTCCTGTTTAGTGCCGGTTCTCCCGTGGCCGCTCAGCATGAGGATCATCAGCTGAAGGAGGCCATCGGATGGGTGCCCAAGGAATTGCTGGACCGTCCGCTGCCGCTAAGGGAGGGGATCGGGAAACTCCATGAAGAAGTAACGACAAGTTCGCCCCAGGCACAGGCCTACTACGATCAAGGACTGGCTTATTTGCATTCCTACGTCTGGATCGAAGCAGCGCGGTCATTCCATCAAGCCTTGCGGCAGGATCCTTCGATGGCCATGGCTTACGTCGGCCTTAGCGACGCCTACCTCGGCCTGCTGGATGTACCATCGGCGGTTGAAATGGTCGAAAAGGCGAAATCCCTATCGGCAAGAGGGAGCGACCGGGAGCGCACAAGAATCGCGTTGCGTGCCCTCCAAATGAACTATCTGCAGGACAGCGGCGATATCAAAAAGTATTTCGCCTATCGAGAAGCGCTAAACGACGCAGTTACCGGAAATCCGAATGACGCGTGGTTGTGGATCCTGCGCGGATTCGCGGATGAGGGGACGCCCACGGCGCACGGACAGGGCGGAGGAGTCGACACCCTTGCCTTCTATCAAACCGCGCTGAGGCTGGCTCCCGACAATTTTGCCGCGCACCACTACCTTGCGCATACGCTTGAAAATCATGGCCCCCCGGAGGAAGCACTAAAGGAGACCGAGATTTATGTGCGAGCGGCCCCAGCGATTCCTCACGCTCATCACATGCACGGCCACGATTTGAGACGGACGGGACAGACCGAACAGGCGATCGAGGAGTTCCTCAAGGCTGAAGAACTGGAGGACAATTACTACCAATCAGAGAAAATTCCGCCGCAACTTGACTGGCATCACGCTCACAACTTGCAACTACTGGCGATGAGCTACGAGAGTTTGGGACAGCTGAAAGCTGCGGAAGCAGCGTTCCGCAAGGCATTTGCACTACCGGTTTATACGGACTTTGCGGACTACAATCGCAAAGCGTGGCCGGAGTTTTTGTTGGATCATAACCGCGCGAGTGAAGCTCTGGAATCTGCCCGCGAACTCATCAACAGTGAATGGCCAATGGCCAGGTTCGCGGGACACACGCTGGCTGGCCGAGCACAGTTGGCAACCAGCCATGTCGACGAGGCGAAGAACGAGTTGACGCTCGCCGAACGAGAGACCGAACACATTCAGGCCGCAGTGCTCAAGTCTTTGAACGATAGCGTTCTTCTGCGCGCCGAAATCATGCTGCACCAGAGGAGCGTGGAGGAAGGCAACCGCCTCATGGAGGCGAGCATGAAGGAAATTGCGGCTGTCACCGGACCGGATGCGTGGAGCGAGGCGCTCTTTCAGATAGAGTACATCGCCAGAGTGGCACGCGAAGCAGGTGATTGGACGCTCGCGGAAGCAGCCGCGCGGCAGATGATCCGTCACGACCCGAGCTACGCCGGCGGTTATTTGGCGCTCGCTTTGGCTGATAAACACAAAGGAAACGCGCCGGGTGCAGCGCAGGAGTTTGCGACCGCCCAAAGGCTTTGGAGCAAGGCCGACACCCCTCTTCCGCCTCCAGAAGTCCAGAATCCGTGATCTGCCGGTGCCAGAAGGCGCGTTGCAGCGGAGTCTTGCATGAGACTGAACGCTCGGCCTCTCGGTCTGATTCCGGCGGAATCCCGCGGTGGGAAGAACACTCCCTAACTAGACCGCAAGCGAGGCGATCGACAGAATGCCACCGGTACGCTTTCTGTGCTGGGGGCGGTCAGTGATGATCGTCCCTAAGGTCCTTGCAATCGGCGAGATTCAAGAATAACCGCGGAACGGATCCTGACGCGATTGACTTGTTACACCCGGCAACCTAACATGACGTCCACTCGTTCCGGGAAACACACCCGCGTGCCGAAGCCAGAGGCTCCAACCAAGCTCGCTCCGTCTTTGAGAGATGCAGCGAGCAACACCCTGAACCGTCCTGCTGGCACCCTTCTCCGCCAAGCCTGCGGTTCCCTTGCCCTCTTGTTGCTGGCTGTCGGTGTCCTCTATTCGAACCCCGCGAAAAAACTCGACAAGCCATTGGAACGTTTATTTGCCATCGGCGACGTCCACGGCGATTTTGACGATTTGTGCGTACTCCTTAAGAGATTTGGCTTAGTCGACGCCCAGCTCCATTGGACCGGCGGTAACACCACTCTGGTTCAGACCGGAGACCTTATCGATCGCGGCCCAAAGGGCCGCGAAGTGATGGACCTGTTTATGTCTCTTGAAAAAGAAGCGACAAAAGCGGGAGGGCAAGTCCTGCCCCTGCTTGGCAATCACGAGGTAATGAATATTCTGGGCGACCTGCGCTATGTCCCCCCAGAGAACTATGCAGGGTTCGCGGACAGCGAATCCCCGAACCGCCGGAAAGCTGCGTATCAGGAATATGCAGCTTGGTACGCGAGCCACGCGAAGTTACTGGCAGTTCTCAAGCAACCAGTGCTGGCCGCCACGGAAGAAGAGTGGATGGCAAAACATCCGGCTGGCTTTACGGAATATGGCGAAGCGCTGAGTCCCGATGGAAACTGCGGGAAGTGGCTGCGACACCATGCTGCGGTAGCCAAAATCGAGGGAGTCATCTTTTTGCACGGCGGAATCCATCCCAATTTGATTTCCTTGAAACTCGAACAAATAAACTCCCAAATACATGAAGAAATTGAGGAATTTGACAAGACGAAGAAGGATTTGGTGTTGCGCAAGGTGATTCTGCCGTTTTTCACCATTCAGGAAATCGCCGTGGCCGTGCAAGCGGAATTGATTCGAAGCCGCGCGGGAGAAACGGCACCCGACGAGGAATATCAGGCCAGGCTGGTGCGCCTCCTCGATTTTGGAAATTGGCTCTGTATGCGCGACGACGGCCCTTTGTGGTTCCGTGGCTACGACCAATGGAGCGAGGAAGGAGGCGCCCCGCAAGTCGAAAACGTCCTCGCGGCCTACGACGCTTCGCACCTGGTGGTCGGCCACACGGTACAAAAGACGGCACACATCCGATCCCGCTTCGGTGGAAAAGTTTTCCTCATCGATACGGGCATGCTCTCAACGTATTGGCGGGGCGGCCGGGCCTCGGGACTCGAAATCCGCGCAGGCCGAAAATTCACGGCTGAGTATTTGGACGGACAGGAGTTGCTGTTCGAGGAAAAACTTCTTCCGTCCGCTGGAAAAGAGAACTAGACGTTATCCTGGGTGGCGCGCGTGAGGAAGGGTTTTATAGATGAACCGCTGGATTGAGCGAGCTCTGAATATCCATCCAGGGGATCTACGCCTCGGAGTTCTGCTCAGCTCTTGCCTGTTCCTCACCATCAGCGCCTCGGTCATCGGTAAAGTCACTAGCAACGCCTTGTTTCTCGCGCAATTCCAAGCCGTCCAGCTGCCCTATGCGGACATCGCCAGCGGCGTACTAGTCGGCTTTGTCGTTGTTGTCTACTTGCGATTGGGGCGCCGAACCTCGCTTCGTAATTTGCTGGTGGGCAGCCCTTTGTTCCTGGCCGCCACTTGCGCGTTGTTCTGGGATCTCGCTCACTACTACCGTCCCGGGTGGCTTTATCCAGTCTTCTACATTTGGGTGGGCATCTTTGGAGTCCTCGCGCCGACCCAGGTATGGACCCTAGCGAATTATCTCCTCACCACACGCGAAGCGAAACGCATTTTCGGGATGGTAGGGGGCGGTGGCATCGCCGGCTGGATTTTCGCCGGCTACTTCTCAAAAACTGTCACCAAAGCCTTTGGCACGGAGAGTCTCCTACTCGGCATGACCGTTCTCCTTTTGATTTGTTCCGCCCTTATGGCGGTCGTTTCCAAAGGCGGCAAGCTCCAACTGGATCCCACAAAGGATCCAGCAGCAGGAGGCGCCGGAATTGGCCAAGGAGATCTCCACGACAGCATCCGCTCCGTTTTTTCTTCTCCCTATCTCTGCGCCATCGCGGCGGTCATCTGCATTTCCTCGTTCGCAACCACTCTGACCAGCTGGCAGTTCAAAGCTCTGGCCAAGCAGTTCTCGGTGGGCAAAGACGCCCTCGCGATTTTCTTCGGCGATTTCTATTTCTACGCCGGCCTTCTCGCGTTGTTGTTTCAGTTGCTGCTCACCACGCGCCTGCTCCGCCGCTTCGGCATCGGCGCCATGCTGTTCGTTCTTCCCATCGTTGTGCTGCTGGGCTCCGGTGGCCTGCTCGTTTTGGGAACCGTTGCCGCCGCCCTGTTTCTTAAAGGAGGCGATCAAGTTCTACGCTACTCCATTGACCGCTCCACGATCGAATTGCTGTACTTGCCGCTGCCGCACCGCGTGAAGCTCCGGGCGAAATGGTTTATTGACACGGTAGTCTGGCGCCTGGGAGACGGCTTGGCTGGTGTCGTCGTGCTGATCTTTGCCGCTCGGCTCCACTGGACGCCCCAGCAAATAAGCTGGATCGCCATGCTGCTAACAGTGGGCTGGCTCGGCGCCGTGTACTTCGCCGGGAAGCAGTACGTCGCCCTTCTGAAAGATTCCATCAACCAGCACCGCCTCGATGCCGAACATGCCTCCACGCTTGCCCTCGACCGCTCCACGGCGGATTTCATAGCCAGCAAAATCCTCGCCTCCGACCCGGAAGAGATTCTCTACGCGCTCAGCCTCTTCGAAGTCGAGCGTCAACAGGCCGCTCACCCCGTGATTCGCGGTCTTCTGAACCATCCCGCGGCAGAAGTCCGCCAAAAAGCGATCTCCGTTCTCTCGGCCGTCGGAGACAAGTCTGTCCTCCCAACCATCGAACTCTTGTTGAGAGACCCGGACTACAGGGTTCGAACCGAAGCCATGCTCTACCTCGTTTATCACGCCCACGTTGATCCGCTCAGGCTGCTCTCAGAACTTGGAGACTTCGCCGATTTTTCCGTCTGCTCCGCAGTGGCTGCCTACCTCGCGCGCCCCGGTGAAGCCCAAAGCCTCGAAGCCGCCCGCCAAATCCTTGATGAAATGTCCCGGGAGGACGGCGAAAAAGGACTACGCACGCGCCTGGAAGTCGCGCGACTCTTAGGCGAACTCCCCGATTCCTTCGATCCCTTGCTGGCGACGCTCCTCCGTGATCCCGCCAATCTGGTCGTGCGTGAAGCCATCCGCTCCGTCGGAGCACTCAGAAAACTCTCCCTGGCCCCAACGCTGTTGGAGCATCTTTCGATTCACGAACTCTCCGGCGACGCCGCGCCAGCCCTGGCCAAGTTTGGCGACCAGGTCGTCAGCCTCCTCGGCGGCTATCTCGGCGATTCTTCCTCTCCAAGTAGCGCCCGGCGGGCGATTCCGCCCATTCTCGCAAGCATCGGCACACCTGCTGCGGCGCATGCGCTCTTGGACAACCTTCTCGAACGAGACACGACCGTTCGTTTTCAAATCATCAGTGCTCTAAACAAAATTCACCAGGTTCATCCCGGAATCGAACTGGATACGCGATTGCTCGAAACTGTTCTCGCCGCGGAAATCATGGGGCACTACCGCTCTTACCAAATCTTGGAATCGTTTCGCAATCCTGCGAGCTCCGATGAACCCGTCCTGCGCGCGCTCGGCGAATCCATTCAACAGGAGCTCGAAAGAATTTTCCGTCTCCTCGGACTTTTGTATCCGCACCTGGACTTGCACTCAGTTTATTTTGGATTGCAATCGAACAATGTGAACGTCTACGACAATGCGTTGGAATTTCTCGAGAATGTCCTGAAATCCCAATTGCGCGGTATGCTCGTGCCGCTCCTCGATGGCAAGGTGAGCCCCAAGGAGAGAGCCGGAATCGCAGAGCGCCTTGTGCGCACAAAAGTGGAAAATCGCGAGCAGGCCGTCGCAGAATTAGTCGCCAGCGACGATCCGTGGCTTAAGTCCTGCGGCGCTTATGCGATTGGAACGCTCGGAATGAAATCTCTGGAAGTGGAATTGACCCGTTGCCTCGAGCATCCGGACCCGCTGCTGCGCGAAACGGCGCGCGCCGCAAAACTCCGCCTGGAAGCTCTCCCCGCGAAGTCCTGATCCTTTGCGGTCTTGTACCCAATCGCTTGTGGCTCCAGCGCCGCAGCCAATGCCCGCGGCGCCGCACCGGCGGACAGGGACCTGGGGCATCACCGTTCGAAAAAAGCTATCGTGGCAACCGCAGGTCAATGCGCGTCGCGCGCAGGACGCCCTTATCGTCCACGTGGCCCAGTACAATCACAAACGAGCCTTCCTTGACCTCGTCCTGTTGCCCGGGCTTTCCCAGCTTGGTCCACTCCGTCGAACTGTCGAACGAGATCTTTCTCAAATCTTCGGAGTGGGCGTTCACGCCACCTCTGATGTCCATCTGCGACGTGTCCTTATAGATTCTGATGACACTGCCCTGCCATTTCGTTTCTTTCTTCGTGGCCGGTGCTGGTTTATTTTCGCCTGCGGCCTGCCTTGCGCCCGCAGGCATGGCGGCAAATACCGCTCCCGCGAGCACCAGGGAAAGCAAACTTAGGGAAACCTTCATTGCATCCTCCATTTTGGAAAAACCGCTGGATCTCGACCGACTACAAAGGGAAGGACCACGGTGGGAGAGAATAATGCGGCGGTAAGGTAGTGTAAAGAAGTATTTGTCGTAAAACCATAACTTGCTCCCACTGACCGCGATTGCTTGTTGTGTCCACGCGCGCAGTAGGCGTAGAGTGTAGGGTAATTACCGGAGGACACCTCGATGCAAGGTTTTCCCCGACCCCTGGTGAGAACTCTTTTTGTTTTTCTTGCTTTCGTTATGCTTCCGTTCGAGGCCCGTGCTGCGGACGACACACCGCTGACCAAAGAACAGATCAAGCAATTTCTTGAGACCGCCGAAATCATCAAGAGCAAGCCCTCGAGCAAGGGCGTCACGCATCCTTCGCGGCTCACCCTCAGTAACGGCACCATCACCCACGACGCCTCGTTCCAGACCATCGACGAGCACAAGTCCGAGATGAAGCTCGAAAGCGGAGCGAGCGAAATCAATTTCGTGGACTCCTACAAGTACAACATCGCGGCCTACCAACTCGCCGAACTCCTGGCCCTGGACGACATGCTGCCGGTCTATGTCGAACGCAAATGGCAGGGAAAAACCGGTTCCCTCAGTTGGTGGCTCCCGGTCAAGATGGACGAAGCCGAACGATTCGCAAAGAAACTTGAGCCTCCTGACTCCGATAAGTGGAACAAGCAGATGTACCGCGTCCGCGTTTTCGACGAGCTGGTCTACGACACCGATCCCAACCTCACCAATGTACTGATTGGCGAAGATTGGACGGTCTGGCGCATCGATTTTAGTCGCGCCTTCCGCAAGAACAAGGATCTGCGCGCCCCAAAGAACCTGGTGAAATGCGACCGTCAGCTCTTAGAAAAGCTGAAAGCGCTCAAGGCTGACGAACTGGCGGAAAAAACCAAGCGCTATCTGACCAAAGATGAAGTGAACGGCGTTATGGCCCGTCGCGACAAGATCGTCGCCACGTTTCAAACTCTTATCTCCGAAAAAGGCGAAAAAGAAATCCTCTACTAACCCTGCCCTCGGCTGCGCCCGCGAGCTCTTCGACAACCGAAACCGAGTCCTCATTACATGTTCCTGGAGGGCAGCATAGGACGTGTCACGGCTTCGCTAGCAACAGTCCCTTTGCGACCAGCTTGGCAGCTTGGCGGATCGACTTAAGGGGACCGATACGCGGACGACAGTTCCTTCAGCGTCAAAGTCGCGGATTCTGCGCTGGGATAAAGCCACCTCTTCCCCAGAATCAGCAGCTATACTCTTTGCCGTGAGAGCGTCAATTCATCTTGGAACATCTTCCTTCACAGCCACAGGCTGGAACGGATCGTTCTATCCCTCGGGAATGCAATCGAGGGACTACCTGAGTTTTTACGCCGAACATTTCGATTCGGTTGAAGTCGATTCGACGTTCTATGCTTGTCCTTCCGTAAATACTGTCAGCGGATGGTTTGCGAAAACACCAGACAACTTTGTTTTTTCCGTCAAGGTCCCTCAGACGATCACCCATGACAAGGTCCTCGTTGACTGTCAGGCTGAATTGAAGCAATTCCTGGACACCATGGGCATTCTGGGGACCAAGCTCGGTCCAATCGTTTTTCAGTTCCCATTCTTCAGTCGCGGTATTTTCAAAGATCGCCATGAATTTCTGGATCGTCTCGTACCCTTCCTGAAGAAGCTGCCAGCGGACTGCAAATTCGCGGTAGAAGTGCGCAACAAAGACTGGCTCGACGCCGAGCTTGCAAACCTCCTGCGAGATCACAGAATAGCTCTGGTGCTTCAAGACCGCTCTATGATGCCAAGTCCCGCGGAACTGAAATTCGATCCGATTACCTCCGACTGGACATATATCCGGTGGCTCGGAAATCGTAAAGGGATCGAAGCGATCACGCAAACTTGGGACAAGGTCGTTATAGATTGCACCCAGGAGTTGAGCAGCTGGGTCGATTTCTGCTACCAGGTTAGGAAACGCGGCGTCACCGTTTACGCTTACGCTAACAACCACTATCAGGGTCACGGCCCTGCGACCGTCGCGAGCTTCGTGAAGCTTTGGAATGGCAAGGGCCTGCCAGAAATTGAGCAACGCCCAAGCGCGCTCAGGCAGCCGAGACTTTTCGAATGACATCCCCATCCTCACGCCTAAGTCCTCTACCGAAGAGAGCTGCCGCGTTACCGGTTCAGGTACAGTATGGAGACGGTCGAGAAAGGTGAGCGACCCGGCCCCTCGTGCCATGAAGTATTCCCACGACCGGTTGCCGTGCGAGCTTTTCGGAGAGGGCCAGTTGTGCCTCGCCCATCGGCTGGCCGATTTTTCAATCTCCGCAAGGCTGATTGCGTCGTTGGGTCGCTCTGCCAATCTCAGGTACTCTGCGATTGGCAGTAAAAGTCGAGCTTTCATGCGCCGGGTGCACTTGGACATTCCTTGCGCCGCACAGTGGGGTGGATATCGCCGACGTTCGTCAACGAGCGGGGCCCAAGGCCGGCGAGTTAAAGCGTCGGAACGAAAGAACAATTGATTCAATATTGAGTCGGGCTCCTTTTTTGAAAGTGGAAAGGCGATCCGACTCTACGACGTCAACGTCTGACAAACCACACTGGCCGTAAAGAGCGCTACGACCAGCTGATCGTCAAAGTCGCCGGAAAGTCCCTGCAACATTCTCCATCGTTTTAGCAAAGACCTGTATTCTTGCTAGTACGAACATGCGTCTAATGGTACACGACCATGAAACGTCGGAGAACGAGTCTACGTCAAATCGTTCAGCGGCCACTCACCAATACTGATTGGTTAAGGCAAAACTGGAGGGGTCGATGAAGACGATGATCGCGACCTTCTTTCTATCATTAATTTCGTGCTGTGCTTTCGCCCAGGACAAGGCGGCCATAGCTGACGCCGAAGCTGGCTGCGGCCCTGATAACATTGAATTATCGGTTACGACTGACGAATCCAAGCACCCTGCACCGACACCCGAGAATGGCAAAGCGCTGATTTACGTTGTACAAAGAGCTACCGGCACATTCAAGTTTGGTGCTGACGGGAATTGGCTTGGAGCTCTGAAAGGCGGCACCTATTTCTATACATCCGTTGAGCCAGGTGAGCATCACCTTTGCGTAAAGGGCCACCTTCCTCTGTGGAAGGGCCTGTCGTTACACGGGCTTAAGGCGAAGGCAGGCGAGACCCACTACTTCTTTATTCACCTGGTATCGGGAGGAGGTTACCTCGAGCTGTTTTTTACCGAAGTAGACCCGGACCAAGGAAAAGAGCTAGTCGCAAGGTCAAAATTCAGTTCGTCGCAGCCAAAGTAAGCCATGGTCCAGATAAATTACGGATTTGCTTGATTTGTGGTTGTCTTCTTGGAGGCTCCTGATTCACGGGCTAGTCGCCGAAGTGGGTACTACGACCCGTCTTTGTGGCAATCTTCGCGGCTATTCCCCTCGCGCAAGAATCGGTCTTTCTCTCGGAATTGCAACAGCAGTTTTCCAGTACCCCTTCGAATTCGTCGGAAGAAGGCTCGTTCCAAACCTCGCGAAGTCTTTTCTTTCTTTTTACTCAGTCGCCGCCATCTTCCTCTGCACTGCTGTTCTCCTCCGCGACACCTCCAAGCAACAAAAACTCCGAAAAGCACTCGAACCTCCGTCGACGCACCTTTAATTGTGACAATCTTTTGTTGTGCGCGCTCGTCTCCGTTCCCGCACCGAGGCCGATGATGGAAAGGCATCGGCAACATCTAGGTGTCGCGGAGTTGTCCGGTAATCGAGTAACCGGGAGTTATCCCGCCATACCATGGCTGAGGTCTGGTGGCAGGCGATTCCCCAGTTGCATGGAGAGGAATCTAGTTTGGTTTTTGGGATGCGGCGGCGCGCTGCTTGGCATCGGCGACGATCGCCGCGAAGCGCGGGTCACCGTGAAGCAATTTGAGGTCAGGATCCTGCTCCATGGCGAGAGCGTTACCGGGAGCGAGCCCATGGTCGACGGCCTCGCGTAACAACGAAATCGCCTGGTCACGGCGGCCCCGGTGAGCTGCGACGACACCTAGGTTGTACGTGGAGAGAGCGGTTTCAGGATGCTCCGGCCCCAGCACACGGCGCTGCACGTCATTCGTCTGGCGATACAACTTCTCTGCCTCCCCGTAATGGCCCTCGCTGATGAAGACGGCGGCGAGATTGCTCATCGAGTTCAGCGTCTGCGGGTTTTCGGGACCCAGGACCCGGTGCTGAATCTCAATGGTCTCGCGTTCCAGTTTCTCGGCCTCCGCGTAGTGACCTTCGTGCTGAAGGGTAATCGCAAGGTCGCCGATGGAAATGAGGGTGCCCGGATTGTCCGGGCCAAGAACCCTGCGGCGAACCTCAACCAGCTCGAGGTGCAGCTTCTCGGCCTCGGCGTAATGGCCCTCGGCATCCAGATCGTCGGCCAGCCTGCCGGTCCATCCATGGATAGTAGGCCACTCCGGCCCGAGGACACGCCGAGCCGTCTCGACCGCCAAACGTAGGAAAGTCTCCGCTTCAGCATAGCGGCCTTCCTTTTGCAAAATCCACCCCAGGTTGCTGGCCAACAACAGCGTGTCTTTGTGATCCGGCCCATTGATGCGACGCGACGCATCGAGCGCCTGCCGATCTAAACTCTCGGCGTCGGCATATCGGCCCTCCCGCTCGAGGTCGATCGCGAGGTTGCCCATTGACGTCAGCGTCTGCAGATGGTCCGGGCCGATAGTACGGCGCCGGAGGTTCAGCGTCTCCGTATCCAACTTCTCCGCTTCGGAATAGCGACCTTCCTGCCGAAGATTCCGGGCCAGGTTGTTCATCGTTGTCAGTGTGTCCGGATGTTGCAGGCCGAGCACGCGACGCTTGAGGTCCAATGTTTCGCGATCCAGTTTCTCTGCTTGTGCGTAGTGTCCTTCGTCTGCCAGAGTGGCCGCGAGGTTGCTGATGGACGCCAGCGTCTCTCGGTGCTCCGGGCCGAGGACGCGGGTCCGAATAGCAGCGGAACGTTCAAAAAGTGACTGCGCGCGCGGATATAAAGCGAGACTTTGATATACGCGCCCCATCAGATCTATCAACTGCGCCTGGAGCTCGGGATCTTTCGTCAAGCCCGTGTCGATATCCTTCGACGCTTTGTCGAGGATCTCTCGTGCGGTGATGCTGTTCCCGCGCGCCTCGCTTGGGTCCGACACTTTGAACATGCCTGTCATGAAGTCCGTGATGCGAGTCGCTCGGTCGCGCTCCAGCGTGGTGCGGCGCAATTGCATGGTTTGCGCTACCGCAAACGCCACCAGCAGCGCCGCCGCACCCGACGCAACCGCCACTCCCACGCGATGCCGCTGTGCGTATTTCCACACGCGGTACCCGGTGCTCGCAGGCCGCGCCACGACCGGCTTGTTCTGCAGGTATCGATCCAGGTCCGCAGCTAGCTCCGAAGGCGTCCCGTATCGCCGCGCGCGATCCTTCTCCAGCGCCTTCAGCGTCATCCAGTCGAGATCACCCCGCAGCAAACTCACTAATTGCCTTGGTTCGGTTGCCCGTCTCGAAGCGCTGTCCTTAGCCGTCTCCTTCTCCCCTCTCAGTTTTGAACTTGGACTCGGCGGATCCTCTTCGCGGAGTTGCCTCAGATTTTCGTCCAGCGGCCTCCTTTTCCATTGCTCCGAATCGAAAGGCAGCATCCCAGTCAAGAGCACATAAAGAATCACACCCAACGAATAGACGTCCGTCCGCGTATCCACATCCAACACGCTCGGATCCGTTTGCTCCGGGCTCATGAATCCGCGCGTCCCGATCAACGCTCCCATTTCTGTAAATTGGGTCTGCTCCGCGCCCGGTTTCGGCGAAATGGCCTTCGCCAAACCGAAATCGATGATCCGTGGCATTGGCTTTCCATCTATTTTGACCACCAGTACATTCGATGGCTTCAAATCGCGGTGAATGATCGCCTTCTGGTGTGCGTGCTGCACTCCTTCGCACACTTTGATGAATAGCTCGAGCCGCTCCCGAATCTTCAATTTCTCATTGTCGCAGTAGCGGGTGATCGGCTGACCATCGACATATTCCATCACGAAATAAGGCTGTCCATCCTTCGTCGTTCCTGCGTCGAAAACCTTGGCGATCGCCGGATGATTCATTACCGCCAGCGACTGTCGCTCCGATTCGAACCGCTGGATCACCGCGCTGTCGTACCACCCGCCCTTGATGAGCTTCAACGCCACCTGCCGCTTCACTGGCGCCGTTTGGTCGGCGAGCCACACTTGTCCCATCCCGCCTTCTCCCAATATCCTGACTAGCGTGTATGGCCCCGTGAACCTCCGGTTGTCGGCCTTTGCTCCCGCTGCGCCGCTTCCGCCGGTGTCAAGCGCGGTGTCAGGGCCCGCAGATGCGCCTGCTGCGCCGATATGCGGGCCTCTCGCGTCTACTCTTTTCATCGGATCTTCCGGATCAGGCTTGGGGGTGGAGTTTTCTTCGCCCATAGGTACCTCCTGGGCAGCACTTCCACTAAAAGATGGTGAGCTTATCACGGCCTGCGTTTCATAGCGTAGACAGAGCTGAGGCCGCGGATGAATGACTGTTCGCAACCAGGTGATGGACCTAATCCATGGTCGAACGCTGTTACCGGACAACTGAAAACGATCCAAAATCCACATGTGCGGTAGCCCGACGTACCAGGCACTGAGAAGGAACTTCCGTATCACGAGCCGGATTTACGGCGGATCTCGTCGGCGCGTTTCTTTGCTTTCAATGCTTCGGCCTTTCGATCCATTTTTTTCAATAAGCGAGCGTAGTTGTCCAAAGCGGTGGCGACATTTAAGCTATTCCCACCGGAAACCTGCTCGAAGGTAGCGATCGCTTGCTGGTATAGCGGTTCAGCCTCCGAGAATTTGTTTTGCGCCTCATAAATCTGTGCCAGATTGAGATTGCTAAAACTCAACCCAGTCCGAGCCGTCCCTTCGGCATTTTGGAAATTCGAAATCGCATGAACGTATGCAGTTTCGGCATCCTGCACCAGGTCCTGCTCTGTATACAGAAGGCCGAGGTCCAAGTAGATCGTTGCAGTGGTCACAGACTCAGCACTCGGCAGGTCTTTGGAAACCGTAAGAGCTTTCCGGTAAAGACCCTCGGCTTTGGTAAGGTGGCGTGTGGCGCGATACAGCTCCGCAAGCTGCAACAAGGCTTTAACAAGATCGCTGTCTGGTGTTGGTCGTGCTTCGCGGAGTTCTACGACTCGCAGCAGGAGTGGTTCGGCCTCTTCGTATCGGCGCTCAACGTAATAGTCAATTCCAAGGCCAAAAAGTGTTGCTGACAACCTCGGATCTCCAGGCTCGAAATCTTCGGCCTGTGCGAGCGCCGCTTGATACGCTTTGTCTGCATCCGGGTACCGATGCTCCGCGAAAGCCTGCTTGGCCGAGTCATAAGTTCGTTGCCACGCAACATCCTGCCCCCTTGATGAGGATGCGAGGGCGAGAAACGCCAGGATACTCGCGGCAAACAACAATATGCGCATTTGATGGCTCCCTTGCGGAGCGAGATTAAGATTCGTCGTTGATCGGTCAGGCCGGGAGACTTACGAGAACCGACCGCAGTCTCACAACTATACAATCTGGGGTGCTTCGTCAAGCCCTGATTAACGCCGAAACCGGACAAGCGCCGATCCGCAATTCCACATGATTGCATTCGGTATCGCGGCTCTCTATAAACTTGTTGATAAATTCTTTCGAATCAACAAATCCGTCTAGCAAGTTTCTGGCACCAGTGACGCCTCGAAGACGCAGTTAGGGCTAGTCGGGAGTTGTCGGGTTGGATTTATTGCCAAACACAAATGCTTTACTATTTAGCGAGTTGGTATTCGCCCGCGATGTCGCAGCCTGATGACGAGCAACTGTAGGTGCCTTTTCCCTTGACGCCTTTGAGTTTGCCGGTGCCGCCGCTAATGCTCCAGGTGCCGTCCTGGCCCTCCGGCGTTCCCGCACCTTCATGCGAGACGAAAACCTTATCCCCACTGTCCATTGTTACTACCTGACAACCGTGGGCACGAATGCTGTCTCCGCTGACTTCATTCGTTATCGTAATCACGGTTGACACGGATTTCGCACCCTCGATTTCCATGGGCTTTGTGTAGGTACACTTGACTTGCAAGAGGCCCAGGCTGTGGTCGGGAATGTCGCCAACGGGAATTACGTGGTGCGTATCGGGTTGGCCACACTGCGCGGTTGCGGAGACTTTGGTTTGCGCTGCCGTTGTGGCCGCAACGAAGCAGACTAGGGCGATGGCGATAAAGATTCGAGACATACAATTCCACCTCCTTGAATTTTTTGGGGGCCTTCGGGGAATCGCTGGCAGCGTAGTCCTGGCGCGCAGAGGTGTCAAGACGACAGCGTGGACGACAGCGTGGAGGATGACAGCGTGGAAGAGATAGGAAATTATAGAAATCATGCGATTGCTTTCATAAAGCGCTAAACACAATCGCATTTTTAGAGGATAAATAGGACCAACTTGCTGGATCTCAACCTTGGGGAACAAATCTATTGCGTGACGTCCGGCGTTCCGTTGACAGTCTCAACGCGTTGGTCCGCTACTCGGATCACGCCGAAATTCGAGGAGCTCAACCGGCGCGCCGCTATCGAGGATCATCGCCACCGTAACGCCTTCCGAAGGCGAATTCGGAGCAGTGAGAATTTCCTTTCCCGCAATCGCGGCCTGGAGGTCGTCTACTTCAAACGCTACGTGAGGGACGGACTTAATCAAGGCGTGCACTGGGCTATCGGGCTCGAAGCGCATCCATTGAATGCCACAATGACTCGTCTCAAACGCGGAGACGTACATCTTGAATTGTTCCAGATAATACTCGCCGGGTCGCGAAACGTCAGTGGGGATGCCGATGTGGTGATACCGCCAGCCATGTACTGAAATGGCCGCAGGTTGGTCGTGTCCCTTCCGTAGAGTATTCGGGCCATCAGAGTTGGGTTCTGTAATGCACATGATCATTTTCCCGGCCAAGATACCACGGCGCCCTGCTCGGGGCGAAGGCCATGAACGGCGCTATGCAGAATCAGTACCTGCCTTGTCGCGCAGCGTTTACAGATAATTCTCAGGGAGCGGACTTGCCAGCTATCGGACCCAAACGCCGTAATTGGAAACTAGAGTGCTCTGGTTGGTCAGCGCTCTTTGACCTGAATCGTAAACGTAACAGTCGGATTTGAACCTGTGCGCCGGATGCGAATTAGCGCTTCTCCCTCGGCCACGGCGGTGAACCGGTCCACTTGCGTGGGACCGCCTGGGTTCTGCCGGCGTGGGGGTGGGTCCATGGCACTATCGAATCGGACTGCGCGTGAGGATACTTGCGGGGTGTCGTAGTGCCCCCCACCGATTGTTTTTGGAGGGTTACAGCGATCGGCTGGCCTCAGGCTTCGGGGGAGTGCATGCGCTGCCAAATGGCTACCAGGTTTTGTTCCACACCACCGATTTGCATGGGCGGGGCGGTGAGCGTGAGGCGATCCCCGGAGAATTCAAAAAGGCGTTTCTGCGCTTTGCCGGTCCAGTTGGGGAAGAGGCTGATTTCTACGTGGTGAATGACTTTCTGACCCCGGACTTCATACCTGCCAGAGTACGAGCTGTAGGTGTCAAACGCAGCCAGCTTTTCCTCGGCGGGCGCCTGCAGACCGTCAGGCGAGGCGAAATTGACGCGGCGGGCCTGCATGACGGAAACCGACATGTAGCCCTCGCGGCTGTAGAGCAGATGGCCCGCTGGGTCCTGGCCGTACGGATAGCTAACCTCGCCCGTGGAAGGTCTGGCCTCCAGGGAAAGCAATCGCCAAGCGCCGACAAATCGATCCGCAGACATTTGTGACACGCTCCTTTCGTAGAATACCTATTAGGATGGATCGCATTCGAGGATGATCATTCACCTCCCGCGGGTGAGCCGCCCGTCCGATCAAGCCTTCCTTCGCCAAAGCCCCGCACGAGGCGATTCTCATCATGTTACACGGCGTCTTTAAACATTATTCATTTCACTTACGCCCTTGGTTTTGCGAGGCACAGGGCTACATCCATCGTTGCGAACGTTTTCCACCTGCATAAGCGCCACGCTTCGCATACTCTCGCCCGGGATGTGTCGTTCGGTTTTTTCTGTCGTCGAACGCACGCACCGAATAGGTTCGCGCCGAACCCAGCCCGCCCGGATTATCGGAGGCCCTGCGACGCAGCTAAATGAGTTCGAACGAGGTTTGGTACGGACAGCTAGACAGGAAGCAGCAAGGTACGCCCGATCACTCCGCTGAGCCTGTCTTGAGCCTCCAGGGCAAAGTCGCGGCTCGCGCCTTCAAGATTCCGAAGGTGACCGGCGAAGTTCCAAGCCAGATCGCGAGCAGCGCGGACGTTCCAAATCGCCAGCAGGCGCCCCACCTTTCCCGTATCTTGCGCCAATTCACCCACTATCCCGGCAGCCAACAGGTTTAACGCCGAAGGGAGCACCTGCTCCAGCAAACCATTCACGTGCTGATAATCATCATGCTCGGGGCTCTGCAGCGCTGGCGTCATATGCAACTCATCATTGGTTCGGAGGAGGGCCAACGCCAGATCGTGATTTATGTGAGCATTCATCCCCGTCAAGGCAAATTGTATTCGGTCGACACCGGTTTTGTTCCTCGCTTCAAACAAAGCCTGCCACGAGCTCGCGACATTCGGATTCTGCTCCAGCGCATCTGCAATCGCCTTAAAGTAGAAGTTTGCAAATACTACGGCGAGGCGCGTCAGCCATGTTGCGTCTTCCCATCCGTTTGGCGGCGGCTTGAGGTCGATCTGTTGCGTTACCATCAAATAAAGTTTGTTGAACCATTTCAGACCGTCGCTACTCGGCAACAATCCATCGATACTCTGCATTACGCCCAGAACATCGCCGATCGCCGCCGGGGCGCTGGAATTCACGATTTGAAGAAGTCGCGCATCGGTTGGATTCAGCATTCTGCAGTTCTCAAGGAGGAGATCCTTACTTTAGCGTGGCGCCCAACGACGTTTTTTCGATCGCGGCATCGATAGTAACCCAAGAACCTCTTCGCGCACGCCTATACTGCGCGACAACAGAGTGAACAATCCCTTTGGGTACGTGGCGTTCCACGTAGAACAATCCGGGTCAGCGGTTGCCAGACTGGGCCGGAATACTCTTCGTTTGTAACTCGATGGCCCCAATCTGCATCTTGGCTTCGGACCTGAATGCCTTAGCAGCCGCGGCTTGCATGGATTTCGCTTGGTCAGGATTTGTTGCCACTCTGCCTTGCGTGGCCTCAACCGTTACCGTGAGAGAGGTGCCGGCGATTTCTCCCAGTTCACGCAACTGGTCAGAAACAGAAAACTCAAATGTTCTCTTCTCGGGACCCTTGCTGCCGTGATGACGAAACGCCCCGAACCACGAAATAGTACCGACGAACTTTCGTGCCTGCGGCTGACTCTTTTTAGCGATGTACACATCAAAGAGCACCCCCGGGTGGCTCTCGGCTGTGACGTCTCGCAATACCAGTTCGGTAGCAACCGTGCCCTCTGGAGGGGCCACTAAAAGTCTAGCATTGGGCTCTGAAACGTTGATGTCCACGGTCGTTTGTGGGTGATCGATCGCAATACGGCTGCTCATGCCAAGCGTGGTTTTCTGCAATTGTCTGCCTTCGGTTATTGCCTGTTCGAGCGCTGCGTTAGCCGAAATGCGCGGACCCCCCGCTCGAGTGCAGTTGTCGACATTGTCGTAGACATATCCCAGCGCCGTGGAATCCAGGAAATTCTTGACGGGTTGCGTCTGCAAAGCTCCAGTGTCGTCGACAAAGCTGAAAGGCTGATCTTGCCAACTCCCTGCCGGCAGTGAATGTGCGTTTTGCCAACAGGCCCAGAGTCGATCGATATTCGCGTGGTGCGTATAAAAGACAGGATCGTTGGCCGCAACCGGCACATCACCCATATGAGCCACGGGACAACTTGGGCCAACGGTACAGTGAACATATCCGTGTATGAGACTTTCAATATCAGATTCGAAGGAAAAATAATCCGCTTTGCGCAAGAACGAATCTGAATTGGTGGAGTTCGAGTTCAGCTGTGACGCGCCCGTATTCAATCCGGGATCGCGGCGCGAATCGTAAAGAGCCGACGTTTTACTTTGGAACTCAGCCGGCAGCGACTCGTGACCCGGGTCGGTGTAGTCCCAATACGGTAATCGCAGCGTGTCGTCGCCGGCTGCCCACCGCAAGACCCGCTCGAAGTAGTAGAGATACATGCGATGCCAGCCAAAAAAATTCTGGGCCGGGGTATCACCGGAGTGTTCGCAAGTTGCCCAAATCTTTTCGGCTATGGCATCCGGAGCCAACTGATCGATAATTCCGTTGTAATCAGAAAGATAGCCCGCCATTCCGTGATCGGTAAGATACTGTTTCTGGTCGGCGATCGTTCCATCCGGGCTTTTGCTCCCATAATACCCGTGGATGTTTGCCCAATATTCCCAACTGCGACGGTAGTCTGATGAGTTGTGCGGACTCTTGTCGAGAGACCTCATTTTCGCTATCGCCGTCTGGAGGCTCGCCAGGCGCTTTGCGCCATCGGCTCCGCCGATGAAGTCTTGCCAGCGCATGCGAATCTGCGGAGCCGAACTCCCATCTCCCTTTGACGACGGCTCTTGACCGTTAGCGAGCGAAGCTTGCATAGAAACTGCGGCGCCCGTCGCAACCAATATCGCCAATATTGTTTGACCTCGCTTGCGGCTCACGGAAGTCCTCCTGACGCAACAACCGAATCAATAAGACCGACTGAGGGACCCGCGATTGAAATCACCAGGTAGTTGGAGTCGTTTTCGACGAATGCTGTCACGCAGCAGAATCTGCCGCAGAGACTAACGCGCAGGTTTCTTTGAGTCAAGTACCCGTTATCAACCATGATCAACGACGGGTTTGATAATGCGGATTTTCACGGTCTTTCACCCAGGGCTGGACAAACGCACTGCGCTGACTAACTTGATCGATAAACAGCTTGATTTCGAGAGGCTCAGGGCACGATAATTTCGCCACTGCTGAGGCAACACAGAAATCGGTGCCGAGGTACCAAGGAGAATTCCGTATGAAACGAATTCTGTTCGTGCTCTCTTTTCTTGTTACGACGTCTGCTGCCTCTGGTCCACTCCTGGCTCAAGGCAATCCCTTTGTGGGTACTTGGAAGCTCAATGTTTCAAAATCGAAATTCGAACCTGGACCAGCACCGAAGAGTCAGACGAGGACGGTAGTAACCGAAGGCGAGGGCGCAAAATACAGCTTTGAGGGGGTCCGCGCGGATGGAACGCCATTCTCCTACAGCTTTACTGTCAACTACGACGGCAAAGACTACCCCATCTCAGGCACGGGAGCGCCCGGCGGCGCCGACACCATCGCCATCAAGCGCGTCGGCACCCGCAAAGCTGAAGCAACATTGAAAAAGGGCGGGAAAGAGGTCGGGAAATCCGAAGCAGAGGTTTCAAAAGATGGAACGGTCTCAACGGTCAAATCAAAGGGAAAGACCCCGGACGGCAAGGAGTACAGCACTGACTCTGTCTACGACAAGCAGTGAAGGCAGGATGTCGGGCGGAACGCCGGCTACGAAATTGCACATCGAGAAAACTGGAATTTCAGCAGCCCAGCCTGCGTGGTCAAGAAACTTGTCCTGGTTGCTGCTCTGACCAGAAATCATTGCTCTGCACACGTGTCGATGCATTAGGGAGGCCTCTTGCTAGGGGAGTTGGCGGCATCCTTAATATATGTGCGGATTGGGAGCCTGTCGTCCACTGTCCTAGCACACACCGCTGGGGCGAGTAGGAATTCCTGGTTCCTGAATTGGAACGGCCTGCGTAGTTGGCACGGTGTAAGGAGTCGTTCCAGCCAGGTTCGCCACACATTCCTGGATTTCCGACTGAAGGGCCTGCAGTGTGGACGGTAGATTCGGGATCGACTGGTCGGGTTTTTTAAAGTTAAGCGCGCTGGTCAAATCGCCGACCGCCGCGCGGCGCCAGGCGCTCAAATTGGGCACTTCCGCGCCGAAGCGAGTTTCCAGGAATCGCAACACGGAAGTATGATCGAAGAGGTCCGAGGACACAAACCCGCCTCGACTGAACGGTGAGAGGATCAGCATAGGGACGCGAAAACCCAATCCAATCGGGCCGGTTATCGCGGGACTACCGATTTCGGTAGGGTCCGGTACTGCCGGTGCGGTGACATATTCGCCGGGCGTGCCGGGAGGTGCCGTAACCGGCGGAACGTGATCAAAAAATCCGCCGTTCTCATCGTAGGTGACCAGCAAAAGCGTCTTTGCCCAAAGCGCGGGGTTCACAGTCAATGCGCTGATGATGAGCGAAAGAATGTTCTCACCAAAGATGGAAGGTGAAGGCGGGTGGTCCGAGGTTATCACCGAGCCCACCAGCCAAGAGACTTGCGGCAAATTCCCCATCGCTAAATCGGCGAGAAAATCCACCGGAAACTGAGGTCCGAATGCATTTTGATGTAGCACAGATGCCGGATCTTGAAAATTCTTGAAGTAAGAAAGAACATTGTCCGAGAGAATACCGCCAAGAACGGTCTCATCGGGCGATGAGTAGACCTTCCAGGAAATTCCGCGAGCCTGAAGCTGCTCGGGCATCGTGGTATACGTCAGACGGCCGTAGAAGGCTGCGCGATTTGTGATGATAGTCTGCAAAACCGGACCACCGTTTTTTCCATCTGGGTCGAGCGAGGCGGCCATGGAGTAGAGTCGGTTCGGATCGGTCGGGCCCATGACTGAACAAAAATAGTTGTCGCAAATCGTGAAACCATCGGCCAGGGCGTAATAGTAGGGAATGTCCGCGCGAGTGTAATAGCCCATGCTTAAAACCGCGTCATTGGGATTAATCGCAAGACGGGAAGTGACGAAACCGTCCATCGCGCCGTTGTCCCAGCTCTGATGCTGCGGCACCCAATCGTGGGTGATGTCGTGAGTGCAGGCTGCATTCGTCGTTGAGGTGTCCAGGTGGAACGGCAAAAGTTTACCCACAGGAGCGTTCATTGTGTTTGCTGGATCGGGCTGTTGGAAAGCCATGCTGGGGTCGGAAAATCCACGAACGCCGCGGTAGCTTCCAAAGTAATGATCGAAAGACCGGTTTTCCTGAAGAAGGATCACCACATGTTCGATGTCAGACAGTTTGGAGCAAGCCGGAGGATTGGGAGGAACGGCTGGAACACTGATAGAACCACCCCCGCAACCGTGCAAGCTCAAAGAGGTCAGTTGTGCAACAGCGGTGGCAGCTCCGAATTTGAGAAGTTCGCGGCGAGTGAAATTCTGCATAGGCCCCGAGTATTAGATGCGCTTTCCCTAGCAAAGGTAGGCCTGGTTAGCAAGATCCCTTTAGTCGCGTAAGCGTCCGTCCTTTGCACGGTCTGAGCGCTTTGTTGTTGAAATATCGCAAAATTTTGGTGAGTGAAATAACAAGCTGTGCCTTGTTCGGAGAGCACGTGTGCTTCGCGTCCGACTTACGATCCTCCAACGGGAGTACGATACGCTACACGCGTTGAGAAACTTCAGAGATCCTCTGGTCGGAAGGATCGCCCACATGCTTTGCAAATAAAATAGGATTTAGCAACTGGGCCTTTGTCGATGAACCGAAAGTCCGATGTGTGCACCCCACAATTGGGACATTTTAGTCCTAGATTCCTTGTGGACTGCGCTAGCTCACGACAACGACGATTGTGTGTCCGTATCAATTCCTCTCTCTCACTCTGCAACCTCGTTCGTTCGTCGCTTAGCTCCGTCTGTAGTTGCTGCATCAATCGTTTTCTCTGAATTGACTGTTGGGCCGCTGTCACCGAAGCCACATCGGCTATTCCTAGAAGCGTCTTTGCTAATTCTCCGAGTGCTTGCCACCGTGCGGGCGGCTCACACCACCAAGTGAATTGGACTGCGTTGAAGCCACGCTTGAATAGGAGGGTGTAGGTCGTCCCGTCGAGACCCTCCACTCTTTCCGGCACAACTGTAGCAAACTGGTGTTCCAAAAAGGTCGTGATTGTCTTTGCTTCAAGCGGTGGAACTTCTCGCTGCCAGTTTATGCTCTTCGTTATCTCCTCGTGATTTCGGCCGACAACCCTACCGAGCACCCCTGCAAATATAGAAAATTCATCGTTGCTCAAGGGCGGGTTCTTTTGACAGATTAAAAAATACTTTGTGCGTCCCTCCGATTCGTGCTCTTCCCTTAGACGTATGCTCAACTCACCTTCAAATGACGGGTTTTCTTTCAATACCAGCAGATCTTCGCGGTCCATGATTACAGATCTTGTATCACAATACTCGACTGCGAAGGGACAAGGCTGCTAGCGCCCGATGGACGCCGTAATCGCGCCACTGGAATCGCTCGTTCGGCACATGTCTGGTTCGGGCTTATCAGGAGTCCCGCTCGGACCGGCGAATCATCATCCCAAGCCGCGACCAGCAAACTGGTGAACACGACAGCGACAATGCATGCACGAACGGTTCTCACAAACCGCCGCACGTCGAAGAGAACAGCGGCGGACTAGGATTCGTGATAATCCCGATAGTCAGACGAAACTTCGATCCGTCGAACCTGTTGGCGATGAGCTCGCGGTACCAGGTCAGCGGCGTTGTCCGGCCTCGCGACAGTCGCCAATTCTTCCAGGACTTCCCCTCCGAACCGGTGGCGATATCAGCCAACCGCGGCAATTGAGGGAATGATCCAGCAGGTTAGAACGAGTACCTCGCTCCCACTTGAAACACGCGAGGTGCGCCCTGAATCTGCGTGAAGTTTGACCAGTTCGTCGGAGGGTTCAGGTTCCGCAGGGCAGGATCGCGGGCGACTCCGAGGCCTGTACGGCTCGTGTCAACCCCGCCAAACGGTTGTGCGTTGGCGACGTTAAACACATCCCAGCGCAGCTGGAGTTGGTGCTTTTCGCTCCAAGGCATGTTCCACGTCTTCGCTAGACCAAGATCCGTGTTCATATACCCTGGCACGCGAAGGTAATTTCGGGGTCCTGTCTCGCCTGGATAGGCATTTCGGAAGCTCTGGTAAAACGCCTTTATGTTGCACGCGCTGCCGCCAAACAGTTTAGGCGTGCCAGTACGATCGGGGCACGTCTGGACAGAGCCTGTGGGAGTTACCCTGGTCTGGACGTTCCAGTTGGTCGCCCATCGGGCATCGTCGTAGGGTGATGTTACCGGTAGCCCGGTATTCCATCGATAGATGCCGGAAAGCTGCCAGCCGCCGAGGATGGCGTCCAACGCCCGGTTGCTGTTCATCAGGGCTCGGCCCCTCCCGAATGGCATTTGCCAGACGGCGGAAGCATTAATTAGGTGCCGAATGTCAAAGTCGGAATTGCCATAGTTCGCGCCTTGACGAATGGGATTTTCGATAAATGCGGCACCGAAACCACCCGCCCCTTGTAATCCCGAAGCATCATCCAAGGAGTGCGAATAGGTGTAGTTCAGGTCCAACGTCAGGCTTCTTAGCCGCTGCCGTAGGGATACCGCGAGAGCATTGTAATTCGAATTTCCAATCGTGCTCCAAGCGGACAGGGCGCCATACTGCGGCTGCATGAAGCGTGTTGGTAATCCGGCATCGAAAAGCGCTATGTCAATCTGAGCTTCCCCATCTGTCCAGTCATTGCCAGCAAAAAAAGCAAATGGATTCGAGGGGTGGCCGTTCCCGCCCCGGCTTTGCAGCCCATAGACCACCTGCGTAGGCGTCCAGTTGGAGGGAAAACCGGCCTGGATGTTCGGATCACTATTCATGAGGCTTACCAAATTAGCAGGGAAAAGATTATCGAAGAACGGGATCGATGCGATCTGGCTGGTGGCCACGTCTTGTTGGCGCTGCTTTTCCAGAATCGTCCCAGCCGTGTACCAGTCCATTCCGCTCTTTGGATCGCGTACGTCGTTGAAGGCCACAGTGTCCCGGCGCGCGAGAAGCCCCCGGGCCGACCGCCCAATGTAGGAGACGGAAAGTGTGGCGCCCGCCCGCAATTCCCGCTCGTACGTAAGATTCCAAACGTACTCAGCGGGCGCATGTAGATTCGAATCTACAGAGGTCTCGATTCGTTCCCCCTCATCGATGGGCTGCGACAAGGGAAACTGGAGGCTGCCAGGCACAACCACGTTGGGAAGCGAGCGAACATTCTGGTTAAAGCTGGTGAACAATGGTGCCAGCGGCTTTGTGCCCGTCACCGAGTCGTAGGTATTCGCAGGCGTCGTGAAATTCGACGTAAAACCGAGAGTGTTATTCAAGTCCCAGTCCACGGCAAGCGCCTGCCCGTAGTTGTCGTTTGTCAGCGCGAAGCCTCCGCGCAACACTGACTTGCCGGCGTCTCCAAACAGGGCGTGGAGGAGCCCCCCTGAATAGCGTGGGGACCAAGCCACAGCAACGCGCGGCTGGAAGTTATTTTTGTCCCAGTTGTACATCGGCGGTCCACCATTGACCGGACCTGACTTCAGGACGCAAACCGGTACAGCGTAGTTATTGCCTTGAGCGGCAGCAGCCAATCGGCTCTGAAAATAGGCGCTCAGGGAGTTTGCCAAGCAGGAACCGCCGCTCTGCGGTATCCCGGGCTGAACTTCGAAACCTTGGGTTTCATACACCGGGCGTTCCAGGCTGTAGCGGAGACCCAGTGTCAGCGTAAGGTTAGGACGAATCTTCCACGCGTCCTGAACGTATTCCTCGTACGCCTGGGTGGCGAAGTCCCGTGAGCTGGCAGTTCCAGGGTTGAACAAGCTGCCGTCCTTGTTGAACGTAAAGTTCGCGGTGTATTCAGAGAACCGGCCGATGGCGGCCGTGGCCGCGTTTTGTACCTCCGCGATAGAGTTCAGCGATTGACCGCTATTTGTGCCGCCAGGCAGGCCATTAGCAGTCAGATAAGTTTGGAACGAGTTGGAAACATGGTCGCCTGCCCCAAGGTAAAAGGAGGGATTCGTAATCGCGTTATCGAAGGCATTCGCAAAGCTCACGCGCGCGTTGCTAATCTTGCGGACGTTGCCCCCGAATTGAATGGTGTGATTCCCATGGATCCACGAAACATCGTCCGTGATGTTGTGCACCGGTGTTACCCGTGTGAGGGTGTGTTGTTGACCATTCGGCTGGAAGACAAAGCGAAAGCTAATGTCATTCCCACTGCTGTCGCCACCTTGCGTAAATGCTTGACGCGTAAGGCCATAACGCAGATTGTTCACCCAATTGCTTCCAATCGTCCAGTTGTGACCAACGGCTAGGCCGTACGGATGACTCCAGATCTGGGGAGCGACATCCCCGGGGAGCCACTGCGGAAGAGTCTGATGATCGTTAATGTAGTTCAGCCGTACGAAGAGATTCTGCTTTCCGTTAATGGTGTAGTCGAACCTCGCGCTGTGGGAGTTCAGCTTTACGGGAGTGGGAGCGTTAAATCGGAACCCCCCCGTATTTAGCCCGTCGCCCACCGTGGTATCATTCGCAGGATATTTGGCGGCGGCGGCGGCAAGCGCATCCAGTGCCGCCTGATTAATACCCGTATCCGAATAAGCCTGCTTGACTTGCGCTAAGTTCAAAGATGCCTTTACGGGGTTATTGCAGGCGGCGTTCGCACAGTAAGTATAGGTGATACTGCCTTGCCCTAGGCTTGCTAACGGAACGATTCTGGTCTCACCCTGAGCGGTGGCATCGCGGCGGCCCTCATAGCTATAGAAAAAAAACAACCTCTTCTTCATGATCGGACCGCCAAAGGCCCCGCCAAATGTATTTCGAACCAACGGCGTTCGGGGAACTCCAGCGGCGTTACTGAACCAATTGTTGGCCTCAAATGGAGTGCCCCGGTAGAATTCGAACGCCGCCCCGTGCCAATCATTTGTCCCCGACTTGGTGACCAGGTTGATCTGGGCACCGGAGGAACGGCCCTCATTAGCGTTCCCATTTGCCGTAGTGACGCGAAACTCTTCGATCGCTTCGGCATTCAAACGCAGAACCGGACCTGTTGTGATATTGCCCCTGTCGGTATCGAGTTGGCCGATCACTAAAGTATTGGTATTTCGCGGTACCTCGGCATTGCCCGTCTGCGCGTTGTTGATGTCCACGCCGTCAAGGGTCACGTTCGACTGATCGGCCCGCGATCCCGTTACGTATCCTTCGCGAGTCGCACCCGGCTGCAAACTTAACAAGTCCACCAAATTTCGCGCTTCCAGTGGGAGCTGTAGAATCTGCAGACTTTCCATGACGCTCCCAATTGACGCATCCTCTGTATTCATGACCACGTCTTGGGCGCCCATCCTCACCTCAACCGTTTGCGAGACTTCTCCGACCTCCAAGCGCACGTCGGCCCCCGTTTCCTTTCCGATGAGCGCGTTCACGTTGTCGATCACCGCTCTCTTGAAACCCTTGGCCTCCACGTCAAGGCGGTAATCACCCGGAAGGATCAAGTCAAAGACATACCCCCCCATCTGCGTCGTTTTCATCGTGCGCGTAGCATTTGTCGCATTGTTGGTGATCGTAACCTTGGCCTCCGGCACGGCTTTCCCCTGTGGATCCATGACTGTTCCACTGATGCCCGACGTGCCCGTCTGCGCCCGGGCGCAGGAAACCGACAGCACAAGTACCACCAAGCAAACCAGGACATTTCGCTTTATCGAAGACCACTTCATGACTGCTCCTTTCGCACACGTAGCTGATGCTGTGATGAACGCAGGTGGGCTACAGCAAGCCAGTACAACTGCCTTGCAGTACATTGCCGGGCAACAACCTGGAGGTAAACCACCCGTGGCAACCTTGCCCACCACTCCACCAAGCAAGATTTGACTTAGCTTTTAGGACAAAGAGACACCGCTGTCAAGGACAGTCCTTCTAATTTCTTTGCAAATTCTGACCGGACGGCCCGACGATGCATAGGCTGGCTTTGGAACGAACTCAGAGCGGTTTCGAGACAACCCCATGCCTTCCTCCATTGGCTGAATATTGTCTCGGAACTGCCTGCCTCAAAATTGCGGACGAGTCCAATTCTCCGCTTTCCTCTCGCAGCAGCTTTTGACAAATCGGACGGGATTGTTGGCGGGGATACGTGTATTCCACTCTTTAGTCTTCGCAGATAAGTATTGGCTCAAACCAAATTATTTCTATGGAAGTTCACAGGGTTGCAAAATAACATCTCATCTTGATGGTCTGAAACCTCTGGCGCCGGTCGATTCACGCGGGTCCCTGTAGAAGGAGAGTTGAGATGCTTAGATTTCTGCGGGTTGCAAAGATAATCCTTCCGTTCACGGTGGCGGTTTTGCCGACTTGCATGGCGCAGACATGCACGAATCCGTCAGGCCGGGCAGCAACAGATCGGATTACATTTGAAAATGGTGACACACTTACAGGTCTGGTATTAGCCATCAGCCCGGACTCCGTAACCTTCTGCAATTCGGCACTGGGACAAATTTCCATCTCACCCAAGGCCATCCTGCGAATCGGAAGTAACAGCGATACGGGGGCCGTGATGGCACTGGATTCCTCGCCCGAGCCTCCCACAGCATTTCTCGACGATCTGGTTCCATGGTCAGAACAGGGGCTGGGCTTGGGTTTGGGGGACCGGCAGCTCCAAACTCCACGCGCGGCACTCGCATTTCGAGACATACTTGGTTTTAGGAAGGAACAAGTGGCGACCCCGGCGACGCCGAATCCACCGGCAAAGGTGTCGGATCGGAACCTCCGTTGGTTCTTTAACATCAACGCCCCGGCTTCTGTCGCGTTCGGAACGACGAGCCAGGAGACTTACGGCGGCCAGATGGATGTGGAATTGTACGAAGGCAAATTGGACCACTCGAAGCTGTGGGCTGGAGGAACCCACAACAGAAGCTGGCAAGTGGGAACAGCATCCATTTTTACCGATACTTTCGACGGCTATTTTCAACAGAGCCGATCATTGGGCGGAAACCGCGGCGGCCTTTACGGAAGAGGTGAATGGTTTTTCAATACGGCACTCGGCATAGGGCTGCAACAAAGCTTCGGCGCCGGATATTACTCTCCCGCTAAAGAAGCTGGCCCGTTTGAATTCAAGTGGTTAGCCGACCTTCGATACTCTATGGAGCGACTTTATGGCACCACGCGTAATTTGAACCTCGTCGGCTCGCGCTTTGAGGGACAGCTGACCTACAGAAAAAAGGATGCAGCAGACCCTACGAAAACGAAATATTCCGTGATCTCACGGTCATGGATCAACCCGATGTGGAATAATCAGGATACCCTCCAGGCTTTCACCACCTTTCAAATAAGCATACCGTTCGGGCGCTCATTCTGCTTTAATTTCAATCCGATAGAAGACGATTACGTGCGGAATGCCCCGAGCGGAAAAAAGAGAAACTATCTTACTAGTTACGTAACTCTTCAAATCCAGCGTACCTATGATTCAAAACAAGGATGTTATTGAGAGGAATATGCTGAAGAACAAGAAAGGACAGGCGAACAAAGCCGACACGCGGACCGAAGCAACCGCCGCCGACGACGATCCCATCGGAGCTTGCCAATTCACCAACGCCTCAGGTCAACCGGTTTGTCTGGACAATGTGAGAAAGAGCGAGTGCGACCGGTTTGCGAATTCGGTCTTCATCGAGGGCGGGTCGTGTGAATAAGAACCCAGCAATCGAGGAATGGGCTGCGCTGGAGCACGAACATGGCGTTTCGCTACCGTTGGTAGAGTCGCGGCAATTTTACTAATACTTCTACTGGTGAAAAAAATCGGTTATCGTTGAGCAGCCTTGACTGGCCCTGAAGGGTCCAACGATGAAGCTGCTAACGAAGTTCAATCTGCTCTTGCTGGTGTTGTTTGGGACTGGCGGGCTGATTATTTCGCAAATCATCTTTAGTTTTCTCATGAGCAACGCACGGCGCGAAGTCCTCCAAGAAACCCAGTTGATGATGGCGAGTGCGAGATCGGTAAGGGACTATACGTCTTCCGATCTAGGTCCGTTGCTTGCGCAGAACCCGGAACACAAGAAAAGGTTCCTGGCGGAGACGATCCCGGCCTTCGGAGCGATGACCACTTTCAACAAGCTGCGGCAGAACTATCCTGACTACACGTACCGGGAAGCGACCGTGAATCCAACTAATCCGGAGCATCGTGCCACCGATTGGGAAGCCGATATCATTACCTACCTGCGCGACCACCCCGAACAGAAACAATTCAGCGGCGAGCGTCCGACTCCGATGGGCCCCGCAATGTTCCTGGCAACGGCGATTGTGGCGGCTCCGTCGTGCCTCGAATGCCACAGCAACCCCGCGGCGGCTCCGCCGGCAATGATCGCCACCTACGGATCGAATAATGGCTTCGGATGGAAACTGAACTCTGTCGTGGGGGCGCAAATCGTCTCTGTTCCGATGTCGGTACCAATGCAGAAGGCCGAACAGGCGTTTCATCTTTTATTGATATATTTGGTTGTTGCTCTTGTTACGATCATTGTCGTTCTGAATGCTGCCGTCTACCTAATCGTGATTCGTCCGCTTAAGCGGGTTTCGGATGTCGCCGACCGCGTCAGCAAGGGAGAGATGCACTCGTCTCCATTGCCGGTGAAGGGCCGCGATGAGATTGCTGCGGTGACCGAATCCTTCAATCGCATGCAGATCAGTCTGGCAAAGGCATTTAAGATGTTGGGATGAACGCTGGCATTTCGAATTTTCGGACCACTCTAACTTAAAAGGCTGAACTTCACAGTAATGCGGGTTTTCACCGCTACCGGCGCGCCATTTGCCACGTATGGCTTGTACCGCCATTCCTTAACGGCGTTGACAGCCGCACTGATTAGAAGGGGATGCCCGCTTATGACTCTGAGAGCGTCGACGCTGCCTTCCTTTGAAATATCGGCGTCGAGAACTACCTCGCCCTGAATGTGTGCTTGCCGCGCCAGCGGCGGATAAACGGGGGTCGTCTCCGGCCGGATGAGGAGGCTCATGGACACTTCCGCGGGCACGACAACCCGTTTGGTAGGTGTACCGCGAACTTCTTCAGTTTCATGTTTAGCGGGCGCTTCAGCCTTTTCGTCGTTTTTCACCAACGTTTCCGCCGGGAGATGCGGCGCATCTGTTTTTTCAGGTGCCGATTCTGGAGCGTGGGTGTTTTGGGTTAAAGTCCTCACCGCAGGAGATGAGCGCTCTCCTCTCGATGACACGAAATGTGCGACCAAAGCGAGCACCAGGATCAGAAAGACAGCTCCCGCGCCTGCGAGAAGCAAGTACTTCCGGCGATTCGACGATGGTGATCCTGTAGCGGGTAGAAATGTTTTCGACGGTGCGTCCTCGCTTTTCGAAGGCAAAGGCGACCCCGGACTTCCTGGCCTGCTTTCACCGGCGTCTGGTTGAAACAGTGGATTTGCAGGAATGGCGGCTTGCTCGAGTAAAAACTTCTCGCGCTCTACTTTGGAGTCGATCTCCTCGGCGACTTTGAGACGCAGCTCTTCGAGTGAGTCACACTGGGATGCCGCGCGTCTTACGACGATGTCGGCAACGGGTCCGATTCGCAGCGCAAGATCCCGCTTGACACGGTGCAGGGTCGCAGGGTCGATCCGCGAGGATCTTTTGTCGTCCAGCTTCGGTGGCAGTGCCGTTTCCTCTTGGCGAGGACCAGGGCGAATGGAAGCTGATGCTTTGCTGGACGGGACATTGGTTCCGGGTGATGGCGTCACGGGCACCGAACGGCGCAGCGCCTCAACGAGCAGATGAATGTCCGATTTCCACCGCGCGTGCGTCAACTCGATACAATTGCGATAACCGAGCTCCCTTAGTTCCTCCGGTAGCTGTTCAGGGGACGGCATTTTGGCTCCGCGCACCAGCACAGGAACCACGGGAATGTCACGTTTCAGGGCGGAAACAGTTTCAATACGTACGAAATCCGAGGGATCTTGGAGTCGCTGCCCTCCGTGTTCGTCTTTTGCATCGAGCCATTCCGGGCCGATCATCACCAGTAGCACGCCACATTTGGTGACGCCTTCCTCAATCGCTTTGCGAAAATCGCGCCCCGCATCAATGGCCGATACGTCCATAAATACAGTGTCTTCGCCGAAATGCTTCACCAGATCGTCAAACAAGCGGCCGGCTTCGCCCTGTGAGTCACTCCGTCGATAGCTGACAAAAATTCCGCTCAACTTGCGATCCCTCAACAGAACTGGAGATCCCATACCTGCGGTGAGTCGCAGCTCCG
>Ga0210384_10000831_pt1 | contig 45022 bp, 29 predicted proteins | sample IncBWH2MmetaG_FD_160574 | JGI IMG/M metagenome (GOLD analysis project Ga0210384, IMG submission 160574) | Forest soil microbial communities from Barre Woods Harvard Forest LTER site, Petersham, Massachusetts, United States - Inc-BW-H-2-M | ecosystem: Environmental > Terrestrial > Soil >... | reverse complement strand
ACACCGAGAAGCCCGTGCTCCGCACGGCTCCAGCACCGCTGTATCTACTCTCCCGGCTTGTCCGGAACAGCGGTTTCAAGGTTGTTGTAACGGGGGAAGGGGCCGACGAAATGCTCGGTGGCTACGACATTTTCAAAGAGGCCAAAATCCGCCGTTTTTGGGAATCGCAACCCGATTCCAAGATGCGGCCGCTTCTGCTTCGCCGGCTGTATCCCTACTTGCAGAACGTACAGAATCAACCCGATGCCTATCGTAAAGCGTTCTTCCACATAAACGTCGACCGCACTCTGCAGCCATTCTTCTCCCACATTCCGCGCTGGCACTTGACGGCCAAGCTAAAAACCTTCTTCTCCGATGCTGTCCGTGCGGAAATTGCTGGAGACGACGTTTACTCCAAAGTCCGAATGCGGCTGCCGCACTCTTATTCGTCGTGGGACACTTTCTGCCAGGCCCAGTATCTCGAGACGAAGTACCTGCTTCCGGGCTACATCTTGTCGTCGCAAGGCGACCGGATGGCCATGGCGCACTCTGTCGAGGGTCGATTCCCATTTCTTGACCATCGTGTCGTCGAATTCGCCTCCCGGCTTCCGGTCTCTCTGAAAATGAAAGTGCTGAACGAAAAGTATCTTTTGAAGCGCTGTGCAGATGGCCTGATTCCTCCTTCGATTGCGAAGCGTCACAAGCAACCCTATCGAGCGCCGGAAGCCTGCACTTTTCTCCAGCCAGCCGCGCGCGAATATATGGAGGACCTCCTGTCCCCGGAGCAAATACGGCGCGACGGCATTTTCGATGCGCCCGCGGTGGCGAAACTCCAGGATAAAGTTCGCAACGGCGCTGCCATCGGCGTCAAGGACAACATGGGATTGGTTGGCATCGTCTCCACGCAGCTTTTGGTGAACCAGTTCATAAATCACTTTGAACGCAGGATGGCATCGCATGACGCTTAACGAAGAACTCAGACAATTTGTGATCGACAACTTCATGTTTGGGAAGCCCTACAAAGGATTCGCGGATGACGACTCCTTTATCGAGCGGGGCATCATTGACTCAACCGCGGTAATGGAACTAGTCGCTTTCCTGGAAGAACGCTATCAAATCAAGTTGCAAGACCAGGATTTGATTCCAGACAACCTGGATTCGATCAACAGCTTGACGCGGTTTGTAGCGAGCCGCCTTCCGGAAAATTTCGAAGGAGTTTCTTATGCTGGCCGAATCGTTCTTGGAATCTAGTGCCGTCAAACTCCCGCGCCTTCCCTGACCTCAAAGCCCTGACAATGAGCATGCTCACTACCGTATTCTCTGCTGATGTATTAAAAATCGATGCCGCCGCAATCTCGGCCGATATCGAAAGCAAAATTCGCGACATCGTGCTGCGACAATTGAGCCGCAAGGGTGTGATCGTTGCGATATCCGGTGGAATCGATAGCAGCGTCGTTGCAGCTTTGTGTTCGAAAGCGGTGGGAACTGAACGTGTGCTGGGCCTGATGCTGCCTGAGGCGGATTCGTCTCCGGACAGTCTTCACTTTGCGAACCTGCTCGCGCAATCGCTCGGTCTTCGAACGCATGTGGAAGACATTTCCGGCATCCTTACCGCGGCCGGCTGCTATCAGCGCCGGGATGAGGCTATTCGCAAGGTCATACCGGAATACCAGGCAGGCTACAAGTGCAAGCTCGTTCTGCCCGACCAAGTGAACGGAAGCGCCTATCCGATTTTCTCGGTCGTCGTCGAATCGCCGCAGGGTGAACGAACCAAAGTTAGACTCACTCTTGATTCATATCTTGGAGTGGTGGCGGCAACAAATTTCAAACAGCGGACTCGCAAAATGATGGAATATTACTACGCGGACCTCTTCCACTATGCCGTTGCCGGCACTCCCAATCGCCTCGAGTATGACCAAGGGTTTTTCGTCAAGAATGGCGACGGAGCGGCCGATCTAAAACCGATCGCGCACCTCTACAAAACGCAGGTCTACGCATTGGCGGAGTATCTCGGCATACCTCAAGAGATTCAGAACCGGGCCCCCACCACTGACACCTATTCGTTGGACCAATCACAGGACGAATTTTATTTCCCTTTACCCTACGACCGCATGGACCTGTGCCTGTATGCGAAGAACCACGGGCTCCTTCCGGAAGAAGTCGCGCCCGTAATCGCGCTGACTGCCAAACAAGTCGCACGCGTCTACCACGTCATCGATTCAACCCGCAATGCCACGCGCTATCTCCATCGCCCGCCAGTGCTCTGTGAAGAGGTATTCGAGGTGCCCGATGATGCCCGCGTTTGAATCGCTGGCCTCGCGTCCCGTTCGCATTCTTCTTCTGGAAAGCGGCACAGGACCAGGCGGTTCGGTCAATTTCATCCGGGACTTCGTCCTTCACGTGGACCAGTCAACGGCGCAGTTCATTGTTGGTTTGTATTTCCCCAATCCGAGTAAGACCCTGGAGGAAATTCAAACACTCGGATGCCCGGTTGTCTTTTTCAACCACACGCGGCAGACAGTGCCGAAAACCTTCGCCGGTTTTTCACGCCAGTTTGACATTAGTCTGAAAAGATTGCGCAAAGTGAGAACTGTTGCCAGGATTTGTTCGCGGTTCATTCGCATTCAATTGCCGCTGACTTGGAAGGTATGCAGATTCATCCAGCGCGAAGCGATCGATGTGGTCGTCCTAAATCAGGACGTTCACTTTCACGTGCCTGGAGTACTTGCAGCTAAACTGGCTGGCCGGCCCTGCATCTGCCGCAAGGCCGGAGGCATCGGCGAAGCCCGCCAGTTGAAACGGTTCTTGAATCCCTGTGTGGATTTGTTCGTGAGCATCTCCAAAGCCACCGAAACCGACCAACGAAATACTCCCGGCACGAAGAAGGTCATCAATATTTACGAAGGCCTGGACCTGCAGCGTTTTGCATCACTACCTCCACGAAATTCCATGCGCGAATCGTTGGGAATACCCCATGGCAAGAAGGTTGTAGCGGCGATCACGAGAGTGGAGATAGGCAAAGGCTTGCCGGAGTTCATCCATATGGCCGCTGAGGTGATTCGACGCCGCCCGGATGTGGTTTTCCTGATCGTAGGAGGCGAAGGACAAGATAGCGGTACTTTAACCGGCGAACTCCGGCATCTCGTCCGCTCCCTCCATCTGGACGAACATGTCATTTTCACAGGCTGGCGCGATGACATCCCGGCAGTCATGAGTTGCGTCGACATCTTTGTCCATTGCCCGACCACATTTACCGAAGGTCTTGCACGCACCTGCCTGGAGACAATGGCCGTCGGGATCCCGGCAGTTGTCTCAGAGAACGGTGGCATGCCGGATGCGGTTGTGAATGGGGTCACCGGATTCGTGGTTCTTCCCGGAGATATCCAAGCCATGGCCAAATCCGCGTTGGCTCTCCTCGGGGATGAAGAGCGCTGTCGTGATTTCGGCAAGTGTGCCAGATTGCGCGTCGAGCAACTCTTCGATGCGGCGCATAATTCTCGCCAGCTTCAAGAACAGATTCTGAAGTATGCGAAGCCAGCGAAAGTTACGGAACTTCGCGGCGCGCATGTCCGAGTTTCCTGAAAGAATCGCGTTTCGATCATGCCTGAATACGCAGTAGTTCCTGCCGATCTCGTGAAGGACAGGCAAGTCATTCTCGACTTGTGGCGCCGGAACCTCGCCGACGTCAACCAACTAGACGAAAAGTACGATTGGCATTTCCTCAACAACCCCTTCGGGACGGGTCAAATCTGGCTCCTCGAATCGAACGGCGAGCCTATCGGCACCACCTCTCTCGGCATGCGACCGCTGAAGCTCAACAAATCCTTAACCACCGCAGGCGTGGCGTGCGACCTCGCTGTGAACGAGCACCATCGCTTTCTTCAACCTGCCTTAATGCTTCAACATGCGCTGCTCGCGTCGGCGCGCCCCGGAGTTCGGATTGTTTACGGCGTGCCGAATTCCGCTGGCTCTGCGGTCATGAAATATGCTGGGTACCAAGATTTCTGTTGTGTACACCGGTACGCGAAAGTCCTCCGGATTTCTCACTACCTGCAGAAGTCCGGTAAGCTTGGCACCGTCATTCCCTTCATTGGGAGGATGGCCGACCAGGGATTCGCCGCCCTGCACTTCTTCGGACGGCAGCGGACCAGAGGGCTCACGCAGGTCTTGCCCTCTTTCGATGAACGGTTTGACGAACTCTGGAATCAGATTACTTCTGAGCAATGGGCTCTGACCGTTCGCGACCGGCGGTTCCTGAAGTGGCGATACCAGGAATGCCCGCTGCGTCAGTATAAGACTCTGGGTCTTCTCACGGAGGATAAGTCGAGGCTGCTGGGCTACTTGATCTACTACATTGAAGGTCATTCGGCAGTTTGCGCCGACTTGCTTGCATCGGGCGGCCCTGAGGATCTCGACTGCCTGCTGTCATCCTGGACGGCCCTCGCTTGGGGATGCGGACTCTCCTCGCTGTCACTCAGTTGTTCCAATGGCGCACTTGCCGCCAATTTGCTCCGCCATGGCTTCTCGAGGCGATCATCTGCCCCGCAACGGAAGGCCGCCCGAACGAAGCAGCACGAACTGTGCAAGACTCTCTTCACTCACGAACAGCAATCTGCCATTGCGCCTGCCGCCGCAGACAGCTGGTATTACACGGAAGGCGACTCCCCTTATTAGGTTGGACGTCGCATTCCGCTGTTCCTGGTGCACCATCAATGAAAATTGTCCAACTCTTACCGAGCCTCGATGTTGGGGGAATGGAGCGCCTCGCGGTCGACCTGGCGCGCCAACAAAAGGCCGAGGGCCATCAGACCTCTATCTATTGCACGAGCCATCCAGGCCAATTTGCGCCTGAAGTCGAGGCTGCAAACGTGCCGGTCCATACTTTTGGAAAGACTAGAGGCTTCTCCACCCGTCTGATCTTCCACCTCGTATCCAGACTGCGAGTCGATCGTCCCGATGTACTCCACGCTCACAATGCGCTGGTTCTCCATTACGCCATCGCAGCCGCGTGTCTTGCACGAGTGCCTGTAGTCGTCAACACTCGTCATGGCGGAAATGGCAACTTGGATCTGCACTGCGAACGCATCTGGCGTCAAGCCGTGCGCTGGACTGACGCCGTTGTCTTCATCTCCGAAGGAGTCCGCGAATTCTATGTTACGCGCGATCGGCTCTCCAGACGCAACACTTCGGTCATCTACAACGGAATCAACGTGCACAAGTTTACGTCCCACCCCGCCCATCCAACCGCCGCCCTGCCCAAGTTTCGCGTGGGCTGCGTGGGACGCCTGGTGCCTGCCAAAGACCACGTCACTCTGATTCGATCATTTGCAATGGTCAGTGCGGCAATGCCAGAGGCGGAGTTGCACATCCTCGGCGATGGCCCCTGCCGAGCCGCCATCGCTCAAACCGCAGAATCGCTCGGAATAGCGAATCGTGTCTTCCTTCACGGCGCCAGTCTCGATGTCCCCGGTTTCCTCTCAACCCTGGATCTCTTCGTACTCTCTTCCATTGATGAAGGTCTGCCGATTTCCCTAATGGAGGCTATGGCCGTAGGTCTACCCATCGTTTCGACACTTCTTCCGGGCTTCAAGGAAGTGGCGCCAGAGAATGTGGTTGCTGGTTACTGCCCTCCAGGTCAACCGGAAGCACTTGCCGAACAAATTCTCTGTGCCGCCAATCGGCAAGATCTTCCCGCACTCGGAAAAGCGGCAAGCCGATGGGCACAAAAGTTCGCCATCCGGGAAACCTGGCACAACTATCAAACCCTCTTCGAAGCGAGCCTCGCGAAGAAGAGACGCTACCGCGTGCACCGCATGGCTTCCAGACCGAGCGACCTTGCAGCTGTGCACCACGGCCATTAGCAAATTCTAACCCGCGCCCATTTTAGAGAGTTGCATGTTGAACGACCACCGGAACCGCCAAAAATCTAGAGTTCATCTTTTGACCGACGGCTGGACGACGGACAGGTATCAGCGAGTCGCCGAGCAGGAGGAAAAACTATGATCCAAGTTCAGGCCGACAAGGAGCGGCCTACAGTCTCAACAGAAGACCGATTGATGCCACACCACTTCCCCAGAGACATGGTTCCTATGCTCCGCTGCAGCATGGACGCTGGTGAGCTCACGCTTGCCGAAGAACCGCCCCGCGACCCCGATGGGGTTTTGAACGCCGTTTTGCGTTGTAAAACTTGCAGAACCGAGTATCGCATCGCGGATGGAATCGCCTGCCTGCTTCCAGATCAGATTACTCCAGAAAACAAGCACGAGATGAGCATCCGGGACGCGATCGACTACGATTGTACTAAGCCAAGTCCTTTCATCCCTCCGGCCGAAGGTTGGAGGTCGGTGCTTTCTGACATTCTGGAAGTTCCGGCTCACTTGGATGAACTGCAGATCTCGTCCTCCCATACAGTCTTGGAGCTTGCCTGCGGTGATGGCCGCTTCACGTCGCTAATCGCAGAAATGGGCGCAAGGATTATCGCAGTCGATTTCTCGATTAACGCCCTGCGGCTCCTCGCGCAGAGACTGCCCCTCGGCGCCAGGGTGGGACGCGTCCAAGCTGATATCAATCATCTTCATCTCGCCGGCCGTGCCTTCGATCGCGCGCTTACTCTCACCCCCCTCGATTCTCGGGATGAACGCATGGACATGTTTCGCACGATCGCCCACGCCTTGACAGACGAGGGGCGATATGTCGGCAGTTTCGAACACGACGACTTAAATCGCCGCCTCTTGGGTCTCCCCCTCGTACGGCGTTACTCCAAAGACGGCATTTTGATCGAGCATTCGACTACGAAATCGATGCGCCTCGAATCGGCTCCTTATTTTTCAAGCATCCGTGTTCGCCCGATTCGGCCTCGTGTTCCGTTGGTTGCGAAACTGCGCCCAGTCTTCGCGCGCCATATCTTGCGACTGGTGGCCGCGCTGCCGTTCGTCCGCCATTTCGGCGAATTGCTTTTGCTCACCGCCCAAAATCCCGCGCGCCTGCCCGTCGAAGGCCAACATCGTTCCGGCAACCGGGTTGCGAAAGGGATCTACCTCTCCTACATGCAAAGGAAAAACAAAAAAGCGTCATGGGGCGAAGAGCCAGTTTGAGCCTCTAGTAGACTTCACACGAGTCGGCTTGCCGCTGCGAGAAACGATCGACCGATGGAGCATGCCGCGAGAACTCTCACTGAATTTTTACGCCATCTTTTGCTGGAAGGTAGCGACCCCAATGAAGAGAAATAGAATTCTGCTGGCGGAAGACAAAGCCGATGTTCGCGTCGCGTTTCAAGAGGGCTTGGAAAATTGCGGGTTTGCAGTGGTGCCCGCCGCTTCCGTTAGCGAAGCCCTGAGACTTATTGCCACGGAAAACTTTGATGTCTTGCTCTCCGACCTATACATGCCGGATGCCAGTGATGGTTTTACGGTAGTTAACGCGATGCGCCACGCACAGCCCAACGCTGTAACTCTGGTGCTCAGCAACTACCCCGTGCTCCAAGCCGCCATGACGGCCATCCTCCTGCAGGCCGATCAAGTTCTGGTGAAACCGATTGGCTTCGGCGAAATCGCCGAGATCATCCAAAAGAAGCTCTCGAATCCTGTGGCACATGCCGCGGTGAACAAAGAACGCGTCGCCGCAATTCTCGAACACGATCTGCAACTGACCATTCAGAATTGGATGTCCCGCGTCGAGCACACCGACGAACTAACGGCAATTTCCCTCACATACCAGGATCGAACCGGCCATCTACCGCTTCTGCTGAGCGACCTCGTTCGTCGTCTGCGTCTCCCCCCCGATGCCAAATCTCCCATTTCCCGCGCCGCGCGCGAGCATGGAATTCTCCGCCGCAAGCAAGGCTACACTGTCCCCATGGTTGTGGAAGAGTCGAGAATCCTGCAAGTCAGCATCTTCAATACTCTGCAAAACAATCTTGGCAGCGTGGATTTCGGCACCGTGCTTCTCGACGTGATGACCATCGCCGACGAAGTGGATTCGCAATTGAAGCAGGCCATGCTGGGATTTCTGGAAAACGCAGCTGCCAAATCGGCGAGCTAAGCTACACAATCGCTTACTCCCCGGCCATTCATTTTTCGCGCGGAGTTCGTATTGCGGAAAGTTTGACCTAGTCGTGCAGGACAACAGTCAGAAGGGAATGATCGATGTGGATCTCGCGGTTCTTGCTGTATTGAATGAAACCTAGCTTCCTGAATTTGTTCATAAAAAAGTTCACCCGGGACCGAGTTGTGCCAATCATCTCCGCCAGCATCTCTTGAGATACTTGGGGAAGCACTCTTTCAGGCTGGCCTCTGGCGCCATAGCGGGCGAGCAACAGGAGAGTGCGCGCCAAGCGTTTTTCACTGGAGTTAAACAGCTGGTCAATCAGATCCTCCTCGATTCGGAGGTTCCGGGCCAACATAAAGGCAATGAAGCGGTCGGAGAACTCGCTTTCGCTGTGGAGCACCTGTATCATCTTGTCTTTTTCGATGACGAGCGCGGAGGTCGGCGTAATCGTGGTTGCTGTGACCATGCAAATGGATTGACCGGCAAGGCATCCTTCTCCAAAAAAATCACCATGTCCCAGAATCGCCACAACGGCTTCTTTGCCAGATTCATTGACCAAAGTGAGCTTCACGCTGCCTTCTTGAATGTACATGACATTGGCCGCTGGATCGCCCTGTGCGAAGACGGTTTCACTTGCCCCAAACTTGGCTAGTCTTCGACCTAGACCGGCGGAGTCCAGAAACAATTTTAGATCGAACGCAGGGATTCTTGATTTTGCTTTCTGAAGCGAGCGAGGGGCCTGAACAGATTCACGACGAACTGCGGTAGACAACATGCGTCAGAATAGCATGCTGGCTGAATTCAGCGTCTGTTCAGTATTGAACAGTTCGGCTCGTGGGAAATGGCCACTATCGGTGGGTTGATGAGGTCTTAACTCTCGTATCGGCTGTGCCTCCTGCCGCCATAGCGTGGGCATTGGTCCGGAGAATTTGAATTAATTCTGCTTGACATTCAAAAATGCGGTGACTAGACTCGCGGCCAATGGCAGTTAACCGATTTAGTTAGAAGTTTTGGTCCTTTCGCGAATTCTTTTGGGGTGGAGGAACGAGTCATGAACCTATCCAAACTCTCGATTCGAGCGTTCATGGTGGTTGCCTTGGCGGCGGTATTCGCGGTTGCGGCGCACGCGCAGTTTCATGCGGCCATTCAGGGCACGGTGATGGATTCGAAAGGCGGGGCGATTGCGAGCGCAAAGGTGACGGCGACCAATCTCGGCACCGGCGCGACGCGCGAAACGGTGACGTCCGCCGAGGGCTTTTACCGGATTAGCGAATTGCCGCCGGGCACTTACAACGTGAGCATCGAAGCGGCAGGGTTCAAGAAGTTCACGTCAAAAGACGTAGCGGTACAAGCGGAGGAGCCGCGCGGATTGGATCTGACGCTGGAGGTTGGCGCCGTAAACGATCAGGTGACGGTTTCCGCGAGCGCCCAGTCGCTGCAGACGGAAGATGCGAGCATCTCGACAACCATTTCGTCGACGCAAATCGACCGGCTACCGCAGTTTGGCCGCGACCCTTACGAGCTGCTGCGACTCGCCCCGGGAGTCTTCGGCGACGGCGCGCGCGCGGCGAACGGCAGCGCCGCCAATCTGCCGAACTCCGGCGGCCCCGGCGGATCAAACGCCTCTATCTTCCAAGTGGAAAACCAGGTGCAGGTAACCGCCAACGGCCAACGAAACAGCGGGAATAACTTCACCATTGACGGCACCAGCGTGAACAGTCTCACCTGGGGCGGGGCCGCGATTGTTACACCCAACCAAGAATCGATTCAAGAGATCACAATCGTGGCGAACAGCTACACCGCAGAAGATGGGCGGAACAGCGGCGCGCAAGTCAAAGTTGTATCGAAGAGCGGGACCAACCAGATTCATGGCAGCGGGTTTTTCAAGGACGACTCTCCGGGCTTGAATGCCTTCCCAAAGTGGGGCGGACCGGGTGGCGCGGCGCCGCAAAAAGTCGAGGAAAACCTGCGTCAATTTGGCGGAGGCATTGGCGGGCCGATCCTGAAGGATAAATTGTTCTTTTTCTTTTCGTATGAAGGAAACCGCTCCAACAATGTGCAGTTTTCGACGGCCCAGTATGTTGAAACTCCAGTCCTGCAGCAGTGGATAGCCGCCAATCGAGGCGGCACGGTGATTGGCGACTTGTTGACGGCAAAGGGCTCGCAACCCAGGATTGCGCAAGTACTGCCTGCCAGCTGCGCGGACTTCAATTCCGTTGGGCTAGGCTCGGCGACGACCTGCCAGGAAGTGAACGGAGGCGTGGATTTGGGTTCCGCCGCAAACGGAGGTTGCACACTGAGTTATGGCCAGTATGTGAATATATTTTCAGGCCCTCCGGCCAGCTGGACCGGCTGCGGTCTCGATGGCGTGGCGGACATGGAGAAGGTCATCACGGAGGCACCGACGCTGTCCAGCGGCAACCAGTACAATGCGCGCGTGGATTATGTGAGGGCGAAAGACTTGTTTGCCGTGAGCTTCTATATCACGCCGCTAAACAGTCGCGGTGGCGATCTCACCGCCAATGGCCGTCCAATGGCGGACCTGACTTTCGACCCGCGGAACAAATATGTGGCGCTGATTTGGAATCACACTATTTCGCCCACGATGACAAATGAGGCGCGCGCCAATTGGACAAGATTCTTCGGCAATCAATTCCTCAGCAACCCAGGCGTGGCGTGGAATCTGCCCCGCTTTCAGATTGAGGATATCCCCTTTGCCCGCACTACTTACGGCGCAAACCAAGGGACGAACTCGCCAGGCATTTTTGCGCAGAACCAATTCGAATATCGCGACACGGTGAGCAAGCTAGTCGGACGCCATGGCCTGAAATTCGGAGTGGTGGCCACTTTCAACCAAGACAATAACGACTATGAATTTGGGGCTGCTCGGCCTGTTTACGTGGCACACGCACTCTGGAATTTCGTGGATGGCGCTCCGATCTATGAGGGCATCAATGTCGACCCGCGGACAGGTGTGCCGACCGACGTACACAAGTACTACCGGCAGCACGACTATGCCGGTTTCGCACAAGACGACATCAAGTTGCGGCCTAATTTGACCATCAATGTCGGATTGCGATACGACTATTTCGCGCCGCTTACTGAGAAATTCGACCACCAGAGCAACCTGCTGCTGGGTTCGGGCGCCAATCCACTGCAAACCGCGACACTCAAGGTTGGCGGCCCACTCTACCCCGCGGACAAGAACAATTTTGCGCCCCGGCTGGGGTTTGCCTGGACGCCATCAAAATTCATGAACAAGACCGTTGTTCGCGGCGGGTTTGGTGTAGCTTACAACCGCATCTCGGACACCATTTCCGCCATCACCCGCGTTGATCCACCGTTTCTTTTCCGCGAGGGCGCCTGCTGCGCGATGAGCGCCCAGGACTTCGCCGCAAACTCCTGGGGCCAAGGGCCGTTTTACCCGACACCGAACGGCAACTTGATCGTAGTGACTGAGGGACAAAGCAACAATCCACTGAGCTGGCCCGCCAACACCGCTATCGCCGCGACGTTTGACCCGACCACCGGATTGCCGCTCGCCGGGACCGTAGAGGTATGGGGCGCTTCTCAGAACGTTCGCACTCCCTACACCTATCTGTACTCACTGGATGTGCAGCACGAGTTGCCGGGAAATTTCCTTCTAGACGTTGGATATCAGGGCAGTCAGAGCCGCAAGATGTTGAGAATCGTAGGGCTGAACCGTGTCTTCACTGGGAATTCCGTCCTCTCGCCGGCCTACTTTCTCACTTCAGACGTAAACGGCCACTTCAATGCGCTAAACGTGAGCGCAACGCGGCGGCTTTCGCACGGCTTCCAGTTCTTCGGCAAATACCAATTCAGCCGAAGCATGGATGGAGGCTCGTGGGAAGGAGCAGGTGGGCAGAGGGATCCATATTTTCCGGCGAATCACATATGGGACTATGGCCCCTCTGATTTCGACGTGACCCACAACATGTTATTCACCGCGCTTTACGACTTGCCGATTCTGAGAGGGCGCAATGATCTCGTGGGGAAGGTTTTGGGAGGCTGGCGCCTGGACGGAACCTTTCAATTCCACAGCGGGTTCCCCTGGTCTCCCGTTCAGAGCGACAATTGTCCCCCTACACCGTCGGCTGGCGGACTTTGCCCAGCTTTGGTTGCTGCCTACCTCGGCCACGCCTCTGGCGACCACAGCACCGATACGTTCAAGCAGCCGAACGGCGATTTCCCCGGAATAGTCACGGGTGCAACCGGGGGCTGCCCGGCAACCTTTGGACCGACTTCCATTGGCTTTCCATACTTTGACGGATGCACCGTCGGGCCCCCATTCGTGCATCGAAATTCATTCCGTGGGCCGCGCTATCAATCCATCGACGCCAGCTTCGTTAAATCCACGCCGGTGCCCTTCTTCAGGGGCGAAAGCGCAAAGCTGGACCTGCGCGTCAACTTCTTTAACCTTTTCAACAAACTGAATCTGATGCCCTTTGGAACAAATGACGCCAGCACATCACTAAACAGCGCTCAATTTGGCCAAGCAAGCGGAGCTTTGGCTGGACGCGTGATAGAATTTCAAACTAGGCTCGTGTTCTAGACGTTCACCCCGAGGAGCGCCGGGAGTTGCAGATCGTTCGACTTGTAACTTCCGGCGAGTTCCAATGCCCTGTGTTAAAATCCAGGTAGATTTGGCTCACAAAGTAGTTCTTGCGTAGCCCGGCGAGCCAGACCAGGACCTTGAGATTAGCGCTCATCTTCGTTTGCTGTTCATTCCTGTTTTTTTGTTCGGCCTCCTCCAGTCCTCGCGTCCAAGAAACTACGCAGACCCCTGAAGCAAGTTCTTCAAGTGAACTCTCCCACAGGCTGGAGGCGGCAATGGAAGCGCGCAGCTCTGGCGATCCCGCCGCAATTGGCCAGGCAAGCGCGAAGGTTATCGCCCTTGCCTTAGCAGAGATGGCAAAGCTCCGGCTGGACGACAAGGCTTACGAAGAAGCCATAAAGCTGTGCGGGGAATCGCTCAAGTTTGAAGATACGGCGGAAACACGAGTTGAGATTGCCATCGCAAGCCTGTATGCCAAGAAACTCCCAGAGGCCGTAAGACAAGCCTCCTCGGCAACGGAATTGGATCCGCAAAACACGCTTGCCTGGACCATCAAGGGAGAAGCCTTGCTGCGAACTAAGAGCTACGCCGAGGCTGTTTCTGCATTGCGCCAAGCGATCGAGCTCAAAAGTGACGCAGAGGCTCTCTACGCCCTGGGGGTGGCTCAGCTCGGACTTGGAGACAAGGAGGCAGCAGCTGAGCGTTTCTCGCAGTTCTTGAATCTTGTGGGCGATTATGGGTGGTCGCGAGTGCTGATTGGACGAGCCTATCAGGGACAACTGCAGTTGAGTGAAGCGGAAACGGAGTTTCGAACCGCTGTACGCCTCGACCCTCGCACTCCGAACGCCCATTACTTTTGGGCGCTGATCTTGCTTAAGGAAAACGAGTGGAGCCCCACTCCCGAAGTCTTCTCGCATTTGCAGAACGAGCTGCGCCTCAACCCCCGCCACTTCGAAGCCAACTATATGCTCGGCTCTCTGGCTTCGCATGCAAGAAACTACAAAGAATCGGATCAATACCTGCTTCTGGCGTCGGAAGTAAAGCCGTCGGTGCCGGAAACCTGGGTGCTTCTCGGCCTAAATGCGCAAAACCACAGAACCAATCGGGTGGCCGAATCGTATTTCCGAAAAGCTATCGAACTGGCCAAAGATCTCGACTTCAAGGAGCATTTGGAAGTCCGGAAAGCGTATATCGGCCTCGGTCGCATTCTGGTGTCCTCGGGGAGAACTCGCGAAGGAGAAGAATTATTGAATAAAGCACGAGAACTCCAGGCGCAAAGCCTGGCGGAAAGACAGAAGAGTCTTACAACAGAGAATGGACGACAGGACGAGAGAGAGACCATGGGTGGGGCCACCCCATACCTACCTGAAACCGATTCCGATCACCGACCCTATCTGTCCCCGCCGTCGGCATTAGGTTCGATAACGAAAGAGGGCCCGTCATCGAGTACGCGAGCAGCCGGCAGTTCATCTTCGGACCCTGATGGGAAGATCGCAAGGCATCTCGGCGCCGTTCTCGGATCCTCGTTCAACGACCTTGCTACGGCGGAGGCGCTACAGCAGAAGTATGATCTGGCCGCGAAGCATTATCGGGAGGCGGCAAAGTGGGATGCGCAGATCCCGGGGCTGCAACGCAATCAGGGACTCGCCGCCTATTTTGTGGGCGACCATGCGGAGGCAATCAGGTTGCTCGCGAAAGTAGTCCGGGAGGCCCCTGATGACGCTTATGCGCGTGCGGTGCTCGGGCTGGCTTATTTTGCGACGCAAAAATTCGCGATGGCCATGCAAACGATTTCTCCCATTGCGGAGCGCGCGGCGCAGGATCCGCAACTAGGACTCGCGTGGGCAACATCCCTGGCGAAAACCGGGAATAAGATTGGAGCGGTCCGCGCACTGGAGAGATTGGAGCACGCCAACCCAAGCATGAGCGTCGAGAACCTTATCCAATCTGGGCGATTGTGGATGGACCTCGGCAAAACAGAGCGGGCCGCAGAGTTTTTTCGTCGGGCTCTCGTCATTGACCCGGAGAACGCCGATGCCAAGTGCGCCCTCGGTCTGTCAAAGTGCCCTTGAGCCCTCAATTCGCCATCAGCCAGCCTAAAAACCCGCAGCTTGCATCGCGAATTGCGCTTCGGGATTCTTCATAAAGGTGTCCCAGACGAACTGCGTGCGCTGGTTCTCCGCCATCAAGACAGAAATGCCCACGTCGATCCCGATCACGTCGTTGTCGTACCAGCCTAATAGCGGATTGAAGGCGTCCACGAATCCGTAGCGCTGCCAGGCTTGTGGATAATGGCCGCGAATCCAGCGCAGCACATGAATCGTATCCGCGAAATCAAACGGCAACGAACCCGCTGTTGCACAAGGCACGATGCTGCCATCAACGGGTCCAATCGTCCCTCCTTGTGCCGACGGCCCACCCCATGCCACGTAGCCATTCTTCGAGTCGGAGGCCGTGATACCCCAAAGATCGGCGGAGTAATCCGAGAACTGGCTGGAAAGCGATAGGCAGAACAACCTGTGCGCCTGCGTTGCCGTGATGGAATTCTGGAAGTAGTCCGTGTAGGCATCCTTCTTATTCCTGAAGTCGAACCACGCGTGCGAATACTGGTGGACAAACAGCGGGTCCGAACCTGAAATGTAGGAAAGTCCCTGATACTGAATTACTGGTCGCGTCCAGGCATTCCAGCTTGCTGCCGGAATCGCAAATGCCGGGTTGGGCGCGGCCACCCCAAGCAGATAGAGCATCATCAGCTCGCTGTAATGATCCCACCTCGTAGTTAAGAATCCGCTTTCAGGCAACCAGCCCATGGAAAGCGTCGTGCCGCCATTCAACATCCAGTTGAAATTCACATTGCTGTAGATTTGCGTTGCCAGGTTTTGAATTGTTGCATCGGCAAAATATTGCCGGCAGGTGAGCACGCCACACAAGAGTATGGCCGTATCGATGGATGATACTTCGGAACTGAACGCGCGTGCTCCAGTGGTCATGTCCACGAAATGGTAGAAGAATCCGTTGTTCCCCTGAGGCTGCATCGTATTGGCCAGAAAACCCAGCGTCGCCTGCACGCGGCTGACGATCGCCTGGTGAGGCTGGTAACCCCGCTGGTCTCCAATGCACAGGGCCGTCAGTCCGAACCCGGTGGATGCGATGCTCGACACGGGCCGGTTATCATTCCCTCCAGCGGCCAGCGCGCGATCTTTGATCTGACCTGTCGTGGTATCTGCTTGCTCCCAGAAAAAGAGAAACCCAGCCTTCTCAACTTCTTCCAGAAGTTGGTCGTCAGTTCCCAGGTAGCCGTCTCCAGGAGGTGGGGGCGGCGCTAGCGTGCTTTCTCCGCCACAACCGGGCAAGAGAAACGCAGCGCTTCCCAGACAGGAAGCTCCGGCAGTTTTCGCCAGTGTGGCCAGGAGTTGGCGTCTTCGCAAGTCGGGCTTGATTGCTTTAGGCTCCTGATCCGGATGGAAGCTCATTTCCTTTTGGAACCAAAGCCGCGGCCGTCTTGGCATCGGCTGCATGGAAGCCGGCGAGCTCCATCGCGCGCCTGGCCTCTGGATTTTTCATGAACTGTTCCCAAACAAAACCCGTGCGATGATTTTCCGCCATCAGCATGGTGATGCCGAGGTCGATGCCGAGCACGTCGGCGTCATACCAGCCGGTGAGAGGATTGAAAGCATCGACAAAGCCGTATTTCGTCCAGACTTTATCGCGATAGAGGCCGCGGAGATTTCGAAACACTCGGATGCAGTCGTCGAAAAGGAATGGGAGAGAACCGCCGGCCGCGCTGGGGACGATGCTTCCGTCGATCGGGCCCTGAGGCGGTGGCCCGCCCCAGGCGGTGTAGCCCTGGGCATAATCGGAGGCGCTGATGCCCCAGAGGTTTTCGCTATAGTCGGGAAAACGGTTGCGCAAGGACAAGCAGAAGAGTTTGTGAGCCCTGGTGGCTTTCGCGGAATTCTCAAAATAATCGGCGTACGCGTCGCGTTTGTTCCGGAAATCAAACCACGCGTGTGAATACTGATGCGTGAAAATCGGATCGTTCCCGGAGATGTACTCGATTCCCTGGTATTGGATCTTCGGCCGCGTCCAGGCATTCCAGGAAGTTGCGGGGACGGGATGCGTTGGCGAACCGATAGCCAGCAGGTAGATCATCATCAGTTCGCAGAAATGCTCCCAACGAGCGTCCAGAAAACCTGACTCGGGATGCCAGCCCATGGAAAAGGTTTTGCCGCCATTCAACATCCATGGCCAATCCACGCGTTCGTATATTCTTGTGGCAAGATCTTTGATCTCCGGGTCCACAAAATATTGCCGCGCCGTCAGCACACCGCAGCACAGAAGAGAAGAGTCAATCGAGGAAAGTTCGCACTTCTCCCAGCGGCGCCCGGTATCCATGTGAATGAAGTGATAGAAAAAACCGTGTTCGTGAGGCAAGTCGTTGGCCAGAAATCTCAGCGTCTTGCGTACTCTTTCAAGAATCTCGGAGCGCTTCCCGTATTCGCGTTGGGCGCCGATACACAGGCTGGTCAGGCCAAATCCCGTGGCGGCGATGCTGGACATTTTCCTAGAATCGTTGCCATTGGCCAAGGCACGATCTTTTACCTGGCCTGTGCTCGGACTCGCCTCGTTCCAAAAGAACTGAAAAGAGGCGCGCTGAACTTCATCGAGAAGCTGCTCGTCCGTTCCTTCATAGGATGCGCCAGTAGGTTCGACGAAGGGTTGCGGTGCGCGTTTTCCGCAGCTGGCGACTGTCGTCAAGGGGGAGGCCAGCAAACTCATCCCGCAGATCCTCACCACTTCTCTTCGGCTAAGGAAGCGCTCGCCTGTCACTTCAGTCCCCCTGTTTACTTCGTGATTTGAAGGACCGCTTGGGAGCCACGGCTCGAGTCCGGGCTTATCCAGAGAGTCACACGCGCAGGTTCGACAGTGAATTTGTTCTGCTCGTTCCAAAAAGCAAAAGCTTCAGCTCCCAGGGCGAATGACACTTTTCTCGTCTCTCCGGGGGCAAGCGCAATCCGCTGGAACCCGCTGAGTGCGCGAACCGGTTGGGCGATGCTGGTTCCGCGCAACTGCACGTAAAGCTGGACCGTTTCCTCTCCGGCCCGTTTTCCTGTGTTCGTGATCTCTGCGCTGACGGTCATGGCCGCGGCCCCAGCTCGCTCGCTGCCGTCGAGATCCTCGTTCAGCGCCTTCGCACTTAGTTGCGTCTTATCCATCTGGAGATTCCCGTAACGATATTCCGTGTACGACAATCCATACCCGAAGGGGAACTGCGGGCTGTTTTGCTCGTCGACGTACCGTGAGGTGTATTTCTCATCACTATTTTTTGGTGGATGAGTCAGGTCAATCTCACCTGGGGGACGACCCGTGCTCAACGCATTGTAGTACAAAGGCTCCTGTCCAACGCTTCGCGGCCAGCTCACCACCAGTTTTCCGCTGGGGTTCACCTCTCCAAAAATAGTACGCACCAGCGCTGGGCCAGCTTGCACGCCGGGAAACCACGCGGCCAGCACAGCCGGTACATGCTCAAATGCCCATGGAAGCGTCAGCGGCCGCCCGCTGAACAACACCAGAACGACAGGTTTCCCCGTGGCCACGATCTTTTCCAGAAGTTCTTGTTGCCGCCCCGGCAGTCCAAGATAAGCTCGCGACGCGGCCTCACCTGTCATCTCGCCAGCATTTTCTCCCAAAGCGAGCATCACAACATCGGACTGTGCGGCTGTCTTCACAGCTTCGGCCAATTGCTCTTCCGACCCGCCGATAATTTCGCTTCCCCTTGCGTAACGAACCCGGTCTGCTCCAACCCGTTGCGCGAGAGCCATTCGCAGCGTGATCACATCTTCGGGGCGGCCTTGCGCGGCTGAGGACCCTGTCATCTCCTGTGGATCATCTACGAGCGGCCCAATCAAGGCAATCGTTCTCGGCTCTTTAGAAAGCGGCAAGATTGGCGGCCCGCCTTGAAAGCCTGCATTCTTCAGCAGCACGAAGGACCGCTCAGCGGCAGTGCGTGCCAAAGCAAGACTTTCCGGCCGAAGCATCGCAGCTGCTTCTCGTGTTTCATCCGCAAAAGGATGTTCAAAGAGGCCCAGGGAAAACTTTACGCGCAATACGTGCCGAACGGCTTCGTCAACAGCTGTCTCCGGCACTTCTCCAGAACGCACGAGCTGCGCCAGGTTGTCATGGTAGAGACTGCTGACCATATCCATGTCCACGCCTGCCAGAAAAGCCTTGCGTGTCGCCGTCGCTCCGTCGTTGGCGACGCCATGGGCGATCAACTCGGCCACGGCCGTATAATCGCTATCCACCAGTCCTTGAAATCCCCACTCCTTTCGCAGAATCTGTTTCAGCGTGAAAGGATTTGCGGACGCTGGAACTCCATTGAGCGGATTGAATGCACTCATCAGAGTAGCCACGCCCGCATCGACGGCTGCGCGAAAGGGTGGCAGGTAGAATTGCCGCAGAGTGTGTTCGGAAAGTTCCACCGTGTTGTAATCGCGGCCGCCTTCCGCCGCGCCGTAACCCACATAATGTTTTACACATGCCGCGATGCTGTCGGTGGCATCTAGACGTGCGCCCTGGTAACCGCGGACATATGCGCGCGCGATTGCCGAGCCGAGATAAGGATCTTCACCGGCTCCTTCCGTGATTCTGCCCCAGCGCGCATCCCGCGCGATGTCGACCATCGGGGAAAATGTCCAGCGGATACCGCTTGCGGATGCTTCACGCGCGGCCACTCGGGCCGTTCGTTGAATCAATTCCGGATCCCAGCTGGATGCCAGACCCAACGGGATGGGAAATTCCGTTCGAAATCCGTGAATTACGTCGAGACCAAAGATGAGAGGAATGTGCAATCGCGACTGCTCCACTGCGATCCGTTGGTAAGCATTGATGTTATGCGCCGTTGTAATGTTGAACAGGGCCCCGACTTCTCCCTTCCGGATCATGTCCTCGTAGTCCGTACGACCGGTGCCAGGCCCTGTGGGCTGCCCGGCCGAGTATTGGACCAGTTGGCCGATTTTTTCCTCGAGCGTCATCTTTTGCAATAGTGCTTCAAGCTTTTCCCCGGAGCGTGCATCGCTCAGACTCGGACGAACAGGGGCGGTGCTGGGTACGGACGCAAGAGAAGTGGTTTGCCCCGGGAGTGGCCGACAACACATTAAAATGCCAGCGACAATCGCCGAACGAAACAGCATGGTAGTCACGATTTAGACGCTCCAGTGTTTCTTGCGAGACCTAAAACCACCGCTTTCGGAGACCTTGAATCGTAAACGGTCAAGTGCGTCAAAACAAAGGCCGGACACGTCCCGTCGAAATCCCAGCTGTAACTAGCGTTCCAATAATTAGTCTCTTTCCCCTGAAAGGACCTTCAAGGGGATGCATGGACGTTGTTTGAGGCATCCGGCCCCGTCTTCACAAGTAGAATACTAAACCGATTTACGTAGCATTTCAAGGTATTGGCGTTCGCGCTTCGTGGTTTTGTCTCAAGGTCATCATGGCGCTTGTCACGGTTCGGTACCTTGTGCCAGACTTCCTAGCAAGACACCCCCATGCCTCGATCGAAGTCCACGATAACCGCTAAAGCACGAAAACCTGCGAGAGAGAGCGTCAGTTTGAAGTCTCTTGCAGAACATCTGGGACTCTCGAAGACCGCCGTCTCTTTCGTGATCAATCGTTCTCCCAGGGCGAAATCAATTCCTCAGCGCACCCAGGAATTGATACGCGCGGCCGCCCGGGAACTAAATTACCGGCCGAACCACCTCGCTAAGTCCCTTCGGCAGCAGCGGAGCTTTACGATCGGTGTGGTTGTGCCAGAAATCAGTGAAGGCTACGCGGCGCTGGTGTTGTCCGGAATTGAAGATTATTTGCTTCAGGAGGCATATTTCTACTTCGTCGTCAGCCACCGCCATCGAAATGAGCTCATCGAAGAGTATCCTCTCTTGTTACAGCAACGCGCGGTGGAAGGCATGATCGCTGTGGATACTGCTCTTTCTGAAGGTGTTCAGGTCCCGCTGGTAGCGGTCTCCGGCCACCGAGATTTGCCTGGTGTCACAAACATCGTTCTCAACCACGCGCGAGCCGCAATGCTTGCGCTGGAACATCTTACAAGGCTCGGGCATCGGCAGCTGGCCTTTATCAAGGGGCAGGAATTCAGCTCCGATACCGCGGTGCGTTGGGAATCGGTGCGCAAGGTCGCCGCAGAACTTGGCATCGAGATCAAAGATCGTTTGGTCGCACAACTAGAAGGCGAATCGTCTTCATCTGAACTGGGATACCAAGTTACCCAGAAACTCCTTGCCTCCGGCGAGCCATTCACGGCGCTGTTTGCTTTTAACGATATCTCTGCGATCGGTGCCATTCAGGCTCTGCGTGAAGCAGGCCGGCGCATACCCGAGGACGTCTCCGTCGTGGGTTTCGACGATATTCAAAGTGCCGCGTTTCAGAATCCCGGTCTCACGACTGTCAAGCAGCCGCTCCGTAAAATGGGTGTCCTGGCGGCCGAGACTCTCTTGCAACGCATCAATGCTCCCCCAAAGGCCCCCTACCCCAAAGAAATCGTCGTCGAACCTGAGCTCATAGTTCGGGGAAGCACGGGTCGTGCTGCTCGAAGCGATCCGGGGAAATAACATTTCTGCCTGACAACTGCCAACAAGATCAGTAGGACAAACTGCGACCAATACGTCGCGTTTGCGATTGGGCTTCATAAGCCGACTTTCCGGTACTAACTGAATGCAGCAACTTATGGCCTGGTGGATTCGCCACAGTTGAGCGCATGATCGAGCGCGGCTGACCGGCCCGCGTTTATTTAAGACCTTTCTGGGCACTTGTTCGGTGAAACTGTTTTACGAAGGGAAGAGACCGGCAGTTGTCTCTGCTAGAATCGCGACGATATGCCAACGGTTGAACAGTTGCGCTTTGGGGTGACTGATGGCAGGGAAGTATCGGCGCTGCTCTGGCGGCCACCCAAGGCGCGTCGGCTCCTGGTGCTCGCGCATGGAGCTGGTGCGGGGATGAGTCACGCATTTATGGAAAAGCTGGCGGGCGAACTGGCTAGCGTCAACGTGGCAACGTTTCGATACCAGTTTCCGTACATGGAGGAACAGCGGCGCGTTCCTGACACGCCCGCAATGCTGGTAGCCACCGTTGGGGCTGCCGTACGAGCGGCTGCGGAGGCCGCCCCTGGCATACCGTTGTTGGCGGGAGGCAAGTCCATGGGAGGACGAATGACTTCGCAGGCTGCGGCACAACATTCACTGGATGGTGTGCGAGGAATTGTCTTCTTTGGCTTTCCGCTTCACCCGCCCAACCGGCCGGGAACGAAACGAGCCGACCACCTTGCCAACGTTTCGATGCCCATGCTGTTCTTGCAGGGGACCCGTGATCCACTGGCCGATCTCAAGTTGTTGCGTCCGGTCTGCACGAAGCTGGGCTCGCGGGCGACGTTGCACGTCATGGAAAGCGCAGATCATTCGTTTCACGTGCTGAAGAGTTCGGGAAAGAATGACGCGGACGTGTTGCGGGAATTGGCGGAAACGACAACGTCGTGGGAGGAGCAAATTGAGGTGTCGAGGTCAACGCATTCGAAAAATCTGCAGCCCTCATGAGGCGCAGTTTGAAGACAAAGTCTTTGACTTTTAAGACTATCGATGAACAGAGAAATATTCTTGATCCTAGTAGTTCAAGTTAAAATTCAAAAGATGCCAATGATAAATGAACCAGAAAAAGCCAACGCAAGCGACAGCCAGCAAAGAGTTCCAGATCTTGTACCAAATCCACTGCTGCGTGTCGCTCCAGGATTTTGCGGCGCAGTAGATGGCAACCAGCGCTCCAAGGCCGGTTAGCAGGCCCACGATCTGGAGCAGATGGATTTTGAAATCTCCCCCGTCGCCCAAGCCTCCAGGCTTTTCCAAGCTGCTGAGCAACACCGCCAGGCCGATCACGAAGCCAATCACTACGAAGCAAACCACATGCGCGAGCGTGCGCAAGCGCCGGGCCCCATCGCTCAGCGTCAGAGGCTTTGCGAAATGCTTTCGCAGAATTGCCGCTACGGGCCAGAACAGCAAAGTGAGCGCAATAACCCCAAGGCTGAAGCAAAGTACGACGTAGTTGAAGATCTTGAGGTTAAGAATCCCGTCTACTTCCTGAAACATCATGAAGGGGTAGTCGATGTATAAGAGCCACCTGCCGTCCTTGTCCTTCTCAAAGGCCATTTTTTCTTTCCCATTCACTGCGCGGAATAACATAGGCGCGACTTCCCTAAAGTGCTTGGGCTGGCCGTTCAGGTCCTTGAAGAACTCGTCGATGTAGATGGTATTGTCCTTGGGATCGGCAGCGACCTTGGCTTCTCCCAGGAACGTCGTCACCGCCAGGATATTGGTCTCAAAACGCCGGCTGATCTTGTACACACCAGCAACGCTGCGCCCGTCTTGCGCCGCAGTGGACACCACTGGTTCGTTTGCCGTCGGAACCGGAAAATAGCGCTCCATGAATTTGTCAAACAACACGCCGCGCGGACTGACTTCATCCTTTCCCGCGCTGTTGTAGGACACGAAAAAGCCCACGTTGGCGTCCAGCAGCAAGTGCAGGTCGCTGTGGAACCATTGGGTGTCGCCGCCGTGTCCGATAATGCGCTGGCCGTTGCGCGACTCCTCATAGAATCCCAGCGCCATGGCGTCCATGGAGGCCGGCCAACCCTGTTGCCGCTGATGCATTTGCACCGCTGTTTCCGGCTTGAGGATTTGAACGCTGCCGTAACGGCCATTTTGCAGGTGCGCAATCATGAAATGACTCATCGCTTCCGCCGAAGCAGAGAGTGAGCCGGCTGGCGCAACCTGCACAAACTCAAACGTCTTTGCGTCGCCCGAAGCGACGCGGTATCCGTTGGACATCAACGGCTTCAGTGCGTCGGGAAGGGGCTGCCGAAACGTCGCGTGCTCCATCCCCAGGGGCTTGAGCACATGGGCGTCAACATAATCGTCGAATTGCTCGCCCGAAACGCGCTGCACCACATAGGCGGCGAGTGTCGTGGCGTAGTTCGAATATGCCGGTATGGTTCCCGGCGGATAAATCTGCTTAGGCAGGTGCGCTGGCAGGTACTGCGAGATAGGGCGCATGTCTTTTTCCGTGCCTACAAATAAATCCTTGATGGTTTCTTCCAATCCGGGGCGGTGAGTCATGATGTCACGGAGGGTGGTGGGCTTGCCGAAGGTGGCCGGGACTTTGAAGTCGATGTAGCTGTTGACGTCGCGATCGAGATCCAGTTTTCCCTGCTCCACGAGTTGCATCACGCTAGTCCAAGTAAAGAGCTTGGAAATGGAGCCCGGGCGAAACAGCGTGTTTTCGGGCGAGACGGGAACTTTCTTTTCGTAATCGGAGTAGCCGTAGCCCTTGGCGAAGAGCAATTTGCCGTCCTTGACTACGGCGACGACTGCCCCGGAGATGTCCGCGCGCCCCAATTGCAAGGGCATCAAGCCGTCCAGAAAGGATTCGAGATCCGCGGCAGAGAGTTCCGGCGCCTTGGCCGCAGCCTTCGATTCGGCCGTGGCGGGCTCGGCCTTCGCCTTCATGTCCGGCACTTTCGAAGCGGGGCCCTGGCCACGCGTGAGTGAGACAAATAGAGATGACGCAAGCACGAGCGTGATTGCCAGGCGATAGAGGCCAGATGAATTTTTCAATGTAAGCAAGCGTGTTCTCCTATAGTGATGAATTGGCCCCAAAATGTTCACTTCTATGCGGTCACCGTCCAAATAGCCGTCAGCGCGCGCTTGAAATTGCCGCCGAGAATCAGTTCGATATCGGAATCGCTGTACTTGCGGCGAATCAAGCCTTCGGCAAGATCAAACATCCGCTTCGGGTGGTCCAAGCCCTCGATGTCGATTTTTTCGCGGAAAGCATAGCTACCCTTATAGCCGGCGCGCAATTGCGCGTTCTCCTTGGGCGGCATCTTGTCGTAGCCCTGCAGGTCAGAGTCGCTACCCACCCCGACGTGTTCCACGCCAACCAGTTTTGCGACGTGGTCGAAATGATTGAGGGCGTCTTCGATGGTTGTGGGCTCGTCCACTTTGACGAACATGCGCACCCCAGTGATGCCCATGACTCCGCCGGCTGCCGCCATTTTCTTAATGGCTTCGTCGGTCTTGCATCGCGGGTGAGGAACCAGGGCGCGGCAGTTGGCGTGGGTAATCAGCACGGGCTTCTTGGAAATCTCGAAAGAGTCCAGCGTGGTGCGATCCCCGCAATGGGAGACATCAACGGCCATGCCCAGCTTGTTCATCCGCCCGACGATGGCGATTCCGAAATCGCTGATGCCATCGTCGCGCCGCTCCGTTGAGCCATTTCCTATCAGGTTGCGCGCATTGTAAGTGAGTTGCGAAACGCGCTGGCCCAGGCTGAAGAACAAATCGACATCGTCCGGACCGCGAAAATGTTCGGAATTCTGCAGACCCAAAAGCACGCCAATCTTCTCGGATTTCTTCAACTCATCGAAAGAGGCAGGGCTATCGATGCGCATCAGGCTCTGCCCGTGATGGGCGATGAACCCGTTCCAGAGCCCGAAGAACTGCAGGCTCTCGGTGTAGGCGTCGGGACCGCCGTTGCCAATGCCGATGTGAAAGATGCGGATGCCGGAGCTGCGGAATTGCTGAATGTCGGAGGCTGTAAAGGTTTCCGGGTGCGCAAACATTTGTATGTGACGCGAAGGGCTGATCGCAAACGGGCCGAGCATGTCGATGACCGTCGTTCGGCCAACCAGTTCGACGGCGCGCGATGAATACTCCGCGTTTGAGCCTGCAACCAGGAGGTATCGCCCTCTACTGATAAATGGAGCGGCAATGGCTCCGACCGAGGCCGCAGCACTGGACTTGATCGCTTCGCGCCGCGTAATCCGACGCGCAACAGGATTGCCTCCGCTCATCCTACGCAGCTCCTTCCACGGAAACTTCCGAATCCTCGGCGTGGAAAATTTGCTGGCGCACGGTTAACTGCTCGATGCGCTTCCGCCGCACGGAATACCCGAGGCCCGGAATGGTAGGCACCACGATGGTCCCTTCCGGAGTGACCTCCACCTCCGGCTCGATGATGTCTTCATCCCAGTAGCGCTGGCTGGCGGAAACATCGCCGGGAAGTGTGAAGCCGGGCAAGGAAGACATAGCGATGTTGTGCGCGCGTCCGATTCCGGTTTCCAGCATTCCGCCGGACCATACCGGTATGGAACGCTGCCGGCAAATTTCCTGGACGCGGCATGCTTCGGTGTGACCGCCGACGCGGCCGAGTTTGATGTTGATGATGCGGCAGGCCCCCAACTCAATCGCGGCACGAGCGTGGCTCGCGTTGTGAATGGACTCGTCGAGGCAAATGGGGGTGCGCAATTGGGATTGCAATTTGGAATGGTCGAAAATGTCGTCCCACGCGAGCGGCTGCTCAATCATCATGAGGTCGTAAGCGTCGAATTCCTTCAAGTGAGCGGCTTGCTCCAGGTGGTATGCGGAATTCGCATCCACCATGAGCCTCACCGCGGGAAAGCGCTTGCGAACCGCAGCAATAAATTCCAGGTCCTTGCCGGGCTTGATTTTGATTTTGATGCGTTGATAACCTGCCGCTAATTCCTTTTCAATAATGAAAAGTAAGGCTTGCGGATTGGTTTGTATGCCCAACGAGACGCCGCATGCGATCTCTCTAGCGGTACCGCCAAGCAACGTGGCCAGAGGAGTGCCGCGGCGCTGCGACTCGATGTCCCACAAAGCGTTTTCGAACGCCGCCTTGGTCATTTCGTGACCGCGAATTGTCGCCAACATGGCCGGCACGTCGCCTGGCCCCTCAATATTTTTCCCGATGGCCAGCGGTGCGACGAAACTGCAAAAAATGGACCACGAAGTATCGGTAGTTTCTGGATTGTAGAATGGACCTTCGCCCGCAGTGACTTCGCCCCAGCCGGATAGCCCCTCACTGCACGCTTCTACCAGCAAAATGCGCCGTTCCCAAATCTTGCCGAAGCTGGTCTCAAACGGAGACTTCAGGCGGACATGAATTTCGCGAAGCGTGAGTGCATCTATTTTCAACAGCTTCCACCAATCGCTTGCGCGTGTGATGTTGCGGCCAGTTTCTGCTCTTGCTGATTTTGTAGCTGGCCGCTGCCGGACAGCAAGCCGAGGAGCAGACCGGCCAGCCATGCCGTGACTGTCAATCTCCGCATTGTTTTCTTTCCGTGCGCCGTCGCAACTCAGAATTCAAGGCGCAGGCCGAATTGACCCTGGCGCCCAGGCAGCCATTCGGAGACGGTGTTAAAGGTGCTGGCACCTGAGGCATTGACCAGACCCTGCTGATTTTGCATCGCGGCGGCGTTGCCGGTGTTAAACAGGTTGAAGAATTCGAACATACCTTGGACCCGGAGGCGCTCGCGAATGACCCAGGTCTTCGATATACGCATATCCATATTGAAGAAGGCAGGTGCGCTAAAAGCATTTCGGCCGGTTCTGAGGTCGCGACCATCAAAGCTGCCGTTTCCATCCTGATCGATCGGGGCGGCTGCAGAGGCGGTGTAATGGAAACCGCTCTGCGCGCGGAGCAAGCTGCTGAACTGAATCTTCCACGGCAAATTCACTAGCCCGTGCGTTTCGAAGGTATGACGCAGAGCGAAATCAGAGGGGCCGCTATCGAGTTTTGCGCCATTGTAGAAAACGCCGGCTTTCGGTACGAAGTTGCCATTGCAGGCAGTGAATGCTGCATTGGCATTGGTGGTGCCGCCAGCGCAGGTGCCGCCCTGAGCGATGTTCCCGGGATCGGTGACGACGGGCGGGACGCCAACGAAGCTGTCCGTGGGATAGGAACCGGAGCTTGCGGAAAGCGTACTGGTTCCGAGATTGGAATTGAGAGCGTCATCGCTTTCGGACGTATACGTATAGCTGCCGCCAATCGTGAAGCGATTGCTGATGCGTTTCTCGAAAGAGAGGATTCCCGCGTTGTACGTTCCGCGGTACCAGGGGCCGTAGCCGTTGATGGGCGTAACAGACGGGATATTTGTGAGTCGGTCCCCAAAGGGAATATTGGTCTGGCGAACCCCGAGGAGGTTCTCGATGTCCTTGTGATAGTAGTCGGCGGAAATAACCCAGTCATTGCCAAGTTGGCGCTGCACTCCGAGGGTGTAGCTGTAAGTAAACGGGGTCGCAAAACTCGGATCGATCATCACCGGGTAGTTGCCGGGCTGATTGACATTGAAGGAGAGAGCTCCGAAGGGTCCCCAAAACCAGAAATTGGAAGGCATCCCGGTGGCGGCGTCTGCAGCGGTGAGGAATGCAGAGGGACTCAATCCCGAGAGCTGCTGAACATTGCTTAGAGTAACCACGGAGTTTGCCGGTATCGGCGTCGTACCGATATTGTTGAGGTGGTCGATGCCGTATTTAGCAGGCTGGCCGGGAAACGTCGGCCCAAATGCGCCTGGTGGTATACAAAAGCCGGGCTGCGTGAGTAGCTGCGCATCGGTCTCGCTTGTGGAGTTACACAAACCAAAGAGCGCTGGAGCCCAGGTGGGTACTCCGTAAAAGAGTCTTGGGAATGAGAGCGGCTGGCTCAACTGAATGCTGGCGCCGCCGAAGCCCGGGACATCGCGGACAAGGCCAAGGCGAAAATGGTCGTAGAAAATACCGAAGCTGCCACGAACCACGGTTTTGGGCGTAACCGACCAGGCAAAGCCAACGCGTGGCGAAAAATTGTCCTTCTTGTTGAAAGCAGAGTCATAGTCCCAGCGGAGGCCGCCGTTGAGCGTCAGGTTGTGCCGAATCTTCCAGTCATCCTGAATCCAGAAGCCGTCATAGTTGTTGCGAAGCTTTATGTCGTTGGCTTGGGGCGTCAGCCCGCCGGTGGTCGCAAGGAGAAAGAACCCTGAATCGATGGGCCCAAACTGCAAATAGTCTGCTTCAGTGGCGAAAAGCTGATCCTGTTGGACATTGGCTTCCACTCCGTCGACCTGGGTGCGTTCAAAATCCCACCCGAACTTCAACGTGTGACGACTAAGGGTTTTGGCGAGATTAGCGCCGAAGGTTCCATATTTTTGCTCGATGTGGGATGGCGTAAAAGTTGCACCGTAGGTTACGGTTCCTAAATCTCCGAACAGCGTATTGGTGGTGAAGCTGCTAAAGATGGCGAATCTCGTGTCGGGACCGGCCTGGGGATGAGCGGCGCTGGTTAAGGTCGATTCGCCGCGATACTGGCCGCGAAGATTCAGGATGAAAGGGCTGCCGGAATCTCCAAAGGTAACAACATCGCTAAATCCGAGAAGAAGGTTTCGGTCACCGAGATTCGTGCGTGTGGACGGGAGAGAGGTAGAAAGGGATAGGGGATTAGTGCTGTCGACATGGACGTTCGTGTAATTCATTACCTCTGTGAAATGGTGAGCAACAAGCGTTTGATCCAACTTTGCGAAGAGGCGCGTCTCGTTATTGGTACCGGGCTCATTAAAGTGCTCCTCGCTGTTGAGCAGGAATTGAGGCGTGTTTGGAGGAGGAATAAAATTCAGCTGCTGATTCTCGTGAATGTTTTCGGCAGAGGCGAACCAGAATGCCCGGTCCTTGACCATGGCCCCCCCGCCGGCGACGTCGTAATCCCAGCGCAAGAGATAGGGCGGCTCGGTTTGTCCGGGAATGCTGGAGCCGGCGAAAGTTCCCGGAATGTCGGAACCGTCGAACGCGTTGTTGCGATGATACGCGGACGCAAGCCCGTGCGTGGTATTACCTCCGGATTTGGTAATGACGTTGACGACGCCGCCGGAAGCGTGGCCGAACTCGGCTTTGTAGCCAGTAGTAAGGACCTGGAACTCCGCAATGGTGTCCTGATTGAATTGCGCGGCGGGGCCACCGCTGAGTTCATTCTGGTTGGACAAACCGTCGATGAGGAAACCGGTGTTATTGGCGCGCTCGCCGAGAACGGGCGTGGCGTTGTCGCTATTGAGATCCGCCTGCCGGTTAATCGCTACGCCAGGAACCATTTGCATGAGATCCAGATAGTTTCGTCCGTTAAGCGGCATGTCAACGATCTGCTGAGGAGTGATCGTCACGCCCTCCGATGAAGAAGATGTCTCGAGGAGCGGTGGCACAGCGAGTACTTCCACTTGCTGCTGCACCGTGCCTACTTCCAGGGTGACGTCAAATTTGAGAGTGCGGTTCAGCGTAATTTCCAGGCTGTTAAAAACTTTTGTGGCAAACCCGGAGTGCGTGACCGTCAACCTGTAGGTTCCCGCAGGAACAGTCGCTAACTGATAATTCCCGCCTCCATCGGTCTTGGTTGTCTTGTCAAAACCAACCGTATCGCCGACCAGATGCACTTCGGCCCCGGCGACCGCCAACCCCTGGCGATCAGTGACCGTACCCTCGATCGTGGAGGTAATTTGTGCGTGTGCCGCGCGCGTGAAAGGCCCAAGGCTAAAGAAGAGACAAATCAAAGCGGAAAAGAGACGCTTCCGGCTTGGAGAAAACAAGAGACTCGCGACAAACCACGACGCTGAACGCCGCATAAACCACCTCCCGGTACGGAGTGTCCCGACCTCTTTGAACGATCTGCATCAATTGTTGCGCTCTGCAACGCGAGGTAACAACGATGTGCAACAAGTGATGCGCAATGACAGGCCCCTGAATTGGCAGGACTCTAAGGAACTTTGCGCGCAGTGTCAAGTCAATTCTGAAAATACGACGACTTGCAGAGAAGAGTGCAACAGATGTTGCACTGCTACAAAGATGCACCTATAAGGAGAGCACCTACCGTTGCAATCGTTTGACATGGCAGCGGCAAGTAGGATAATAATCCGGCCTCATGCCGAAAAAACGCAACTCGCTGGGTTTACGGGCGAATCGGCCCGATCTCGCCAAAACCTTCGGCTTGCTCAGCCCCAAGCGCCAGGAACTTTTTCGGCCCGTGCTCGAGAATCCCCGCGACTACGTTCTTTTGAATGTCCGCGAGCTTGCACATAAGCTCAAGGTCGATCCCGCCACGGCGCTGCGTGTGGCCATGAAAATGGGCTTTGGCAGTTACCGGGAGTTTCAGCATTATTTGCATGAACTCTCCGTTTCGCAGGCCACCTCCCTCGACACCATGGGGACGAGCAAAGCGAAAGGCTCGGATCTTTCCGCGCACGTTCGCGAGGCGGTGGACGTCGACGTCCGAAACCTGCAGAAGTTCCGCAATGCGCTGGACACCGATCGAATCGCCGCGGTGGCAAAAAAGATTCATCGCGCGAGACGCATCATTATTCTGGGCGGCGATCTCGCCACGAATCTGGTCGGCTTCCTTCACTATCATTTAATCTTGTTGGGATTTTCGGTGGTGACCGCGACATCGTCTGGTGAGGCGGCTCACCTGTCCAGTTCTTCGGGCAAAGGGGACTTGCTGATTGCCATGAGTTTTCGCCGTGGCTTGCGCCAGACCGTGGAAGGTCTTCGTCAGGCACGAGCCAACGGGGCTTATTGCGTCGGCATTGCGGACACGCTGGTTTCCCCTATCGCTCGTTTTGCCAACGAGTGCTTTGTTGCATCTGTTGAGACGCCATCGTTTGGCGCCTCCTACGCCGCTCCTATGTGTCTCCTGAATGGCATCCTGACGGCGGTTGGGCACTACGACCGGGCGCGTAGCATGGAACTGCTGAAAAAAGCTGCCGAGGAGCAACGCACGGGCTTCCGCTGGTTTCGAGAATAGCTCCTGGACCAAAAAAACAAGTGGCGGCACAGATGGATTTCTGCCGGCTCACCGGACTACAAATCTCTTGTGTAGCGATGGGAGAGACCAGCCGGCCCTCAGGCCGAGGGTTGTACCAAGTTGATGAGGTTGCCGCAGGTATCCTCGAAAAGTACGGTTGTGATAGGTCCCATGCTCTTGGGTTCGCCGCGAAAGCGGACACCGAGCGCCTTGAGTCGCGTGTATTCGGCGTTGATGTTGTTGGTCAGGAATGCGGTGGCCGGGATGCCAGCGGCAAACAAGGCTTGTTGGTAAGTCTGCGCAGGAGCGAAACCCATGGGCTCCAGCACTAGCTCGATACCTTCCGCGCCTTCCGGCGAAGACACGGTCAGCCAGCGGAACGGACCCATAGGGATGTCCTTGTTCTTCACGAAGCCCAAAATGCTGGTGTAGAACCGTAGAGCGTTGTCCTGGTTGTCGACCATGATGCTGGCTAGCCGGATCTGCATGGGAGGCTCCTATTGGATTTTTCTTAACGAGACAAAGGACATTCTAGCGGGGATTTCCGAAGCCACAATCCTTTTCCAGCCACCCAAACTGTCTCATTGCTCTAGGGGTGTACCGCCTGCCGCTACAGGTAATTCCTCGTCTTGATTTGCGGCATCCACCCGATTGCAGTTCTGTTGAGGCTAAAGCATACATGGTCTGGCTACGAGCTGCCCTCGAAGGTAGCCGCCAGTCGGAAAGGATGAATGAGTTAATTCCGGGTGTGTGGACAAGTTCTTGAGAATCTCGTGTCGGAGCTCAATGCTTTCGAAATGTGCGGCTCTGACAGTGTGAATTCCATGTGTTCCCCGCTCCTGCTGTGAGGATAACTCTCGTTCAAAGCATGGCGCCCGCCCCCTCCCCCGTGGCGCAAAATATTGACCTTTCCGCTGGCGGCAGAAGTGACAGATTCGGTTGTCCATCCGGCAAATGGAGGAAAAATGCGTAAGTGGATCGCTCTGCTGTTCCTGTGTTTCACATTGGCTCTTGTTTCGACTGTTCAATGCCAGACCAATTCCGGGGTGAATAACGCGGAGTTGAGTGGCAACTATGCATTTAGTTTTAGCGGCTTGAGCGGGAATGGGACTACTTCGTCTGTTTATGCGGCCGTGGGGAGATTCACAGCAGACGGGGCAGGCAATTTGACCAACGGTGAGCTGGATACCAACGGAGCAAACGGAACCGCCGTGGCCGCACAATCGTTCACCGGGACGTATTCGATCGGCGCCGACAATCGCGGTGTGATGACACTGAGCATTGCGGGAAGCCTGGTGAAGCTGGCCTTCGCGATGACTGCCAACGGCAACGCGCAGTTTATCGAGTTTGACGCCTCGGACGGGGCAGGAAAGATCGGCTCCGGAACTATGGAGAAGGCGGACTCCGCCACGTATAACACGGCCCGAATAACGGGTGACTACGCGTTTGGAGCTGCCGGTTCCGATAACACAAATAATCGCGCCGCAATTGAGGGCCGCTTTACGTCGAACGGGGCAGGCACTCTCGCCAACGCGGCGGGGGACCTCAACGCCTATGGCACTAGTTTTCCGATGAACTTTACGGCGGCGAGTTACACGGTGTCCAATACCGCCACGGGGCGTGGAACCATGCACCTCGCGTTTACCTTCGGAGGAACACCGGCGAGCTTGAATTTCGCATTTTACATCGTGAATTCCGGAAAGCTGTTTGTGATGGAGAATGACTTGGTCTCGACGGCGACCCCATTGCTTAACGGCGTCGTGGTACAGCAGCATTCTCCCGCGGGAGGATTCTCCAACACGTCGCTAAACGGCAATACGGTGATTTCTCTTACCGGGCACTCCGCGTGCGGCACTGTATCCGGCGTGCCCAAAGCAGTTGCAGGTTTGCTCACGACCAATGGCAGCGGTGCCCTTTCCCTGACCTATGATGAAAACTTCTGCCGGGCGCCCAATTCAGTCACGGGCGCGGCCGGGACCTACAGTGTGGCCAGCAATGGGCGTGCCTCGATTACCATCGGAGGATACAGCCTGGTCGCTTATCTGGTGAACCTGAATCAACTTGTCCTCTTTGTTTCGGATTCCAATGTGCTGTTCGGGCTCGGCGAACCGCAAGCCGCGATGTCGTTCACTAATGCTGCGCTGAAGGGCACGTACGCCGGCTACGCGACCAATCCCGTGGGTTTCGGAGTGGTGGTGTTCTCCGGAGAATTCTCGGCGGACGCCGCCGCCCCCACCGGCAATATGACCGGCACCGAAGACATCGGTTCCACAAGCGGACCGGCTTCGAGCACCGCATTCAAGGCCACGTACTCTGTGTCTCCATCACCGACCAATGGCCGGGGAACCATGGCGGTCACTTCCGGCACCGGCGGCAACGCCGTCATCTATATGATCTCTCCATCGAAGTTTGTGGCGGTTTCGCTGAACGATCCTAATCCCGCAATCTTGGACTTCGAATCATCTTTGGTTCCCGCGTCTGTCTCTCTTTCTTCGGTCTCAGTGAATCCCACTAGCGTCACCGGCGGGAATTCTTCCACGGGTACTGTGACGTTAAGCGGAGCGACACCCGCAGGTGGTGCGATCGTCGCGCTTTCCAGCAGCAACACGACGGCGGCTAAAGTGCCGTCCAGCGTGACGGTTGCGGCCGGAGCCACAAGTGCGACGTTCACGGTTAGCACCAGTGCGGCAGCCGCCTCGACAACAGTCATTATCTCCGCAGCCTACGCCGGCGTTACCAAGACGGCCCCACTCACCGTGACGCCAGCACCTCCGCCAGTGCTTACACTCTCTACGCTGACACTGAACCCAACGAGCGTAGTCGGCGGATTGCAGACTTCCACGGGCACGGTCAAGCTCAGCGGGGCAGCTCCCGCCGGTGGTGTGAGAGTGACGCTCTCCAGCAGCAACGGCGCGGCCAGTGTGCCTTCGAGCGTACTTATTTCGGCCGGAGCGACCAGCGCAACCTTTACAGTCAACACGTCGATAGTTCTCGTCTCAACTCCCGCTACGATCTCCGCCTCGTACAACGGTACGACCCGGACCGCGAGTATTTCAGTGCTCTTGTAGCGAAAAGGCACTTTGGAGGGTGAACGCGTGGCGGTTCTGGCTGTCGCCACGCGTCCACCCTGCCCGCCTGTCCCCTTGCTACAATCTCTTCGTGCCTTCGCCAACTGCCGCCACACATCGCGAACTGGTCGCTGCTGCCGCCGATTCTGGCGCGCGGCTTGACCGCTTCATCGCGGCGGCCTGCCCGGAGTTAAGCCGGACGCGCGTGCAGGAATTGATTGAGGCGGGGCTGGTGCATGTTGATGGGAAGGCGGCAAGCAAGGGGGCGGCGCATCTTCGGGGCGGGGAAAAAATTACGGTGGAGATTACGGAGCGACCGGCGATCGTGGCCGTGGCGGAGGCAATTCCGCTGGATGTGCTTTACGAGGATGAAGACGTAATCGCCATCAACAAGACGGCGGGCATGACCGTGCATGCGGGGGCGGGGGCGATTTCCGGGACGCTGGTAAATGCGCTGCTCGGGCGGGGGCAGGCGCTATCGCAGGCGGGGGATGCGCTGCGGCCGGGGATTGTGCACCGGCTGGACAAAGAGACTTCGGGCGTGATCCTGGTGGCGAAGAATGACGCGGCGCACGCGAAGCTGGGGGAAGCGTTCCGGCAGCGCGCTGTGAAGAAAACGTACATCGCGCTGGTGCAGGGAAGTTTGAAGGAGAAGAGCGGACGCATTGAGTTGGCGATTGGCCGCGACCCGATTCACCGGACGCGCATGGCCGTGGAGCGCAAGACCTGGCACGGCGCGGCGCTGGCAAATCCGCGCGCGGCGCGGACGGACTGGCGCGCGCTGGCGACAATCGGCGGGACCACGCTGGTGGAAGTCCAACTCCACACCGGGCGCACGCATCAGATTCGAGTACACTTCGCGGCGCTTGAGCATCCGGTGGTGGGCGACACACTTTACGGAGCGACGCGAGAATTGCAAGTGGGAAAGACCACGCTGGCGCCGCTGGGGCGCAATTTCCTGCACGCGGCGAAGATTGGATTCGCGCAGCCGCGCACTGGCGCGTGGATTGAAGTGCGAGCGGCGTTGCCCAGCGAACTACGCGCGTTTCTGAAGCAACTCGCTACGGCGGCGGGCGAGCCGCAGAGCCGAATTGACGATGCGCTGGCGGGGTACCTATAATCGATGCACATGCGACGGACAATCATTTTTCTAATCCTGGCGTCACTCCTCTTGATGGTTCCGCTGGCGGAGCAGGCCCAACAATCATCTCCGTCGGCCAAGCCGCAGGCCAGCGCGCCGGCACAATCCACACCACAGACGCCGGCTGGGGGCCAGCAAGCTCCGCAAAAGAGCGAGCAAACGATCACCAAAGTCGTCAACATCGTAGACGTCCTCTTCACCGTCCTCGACCGCCGCAACAAGCTGGTGCCTGCCCTGGAAAAAACAGACTTCAAAATCTTCGACGACAAGCTGCCGCAGGAAATCCGCTACTTCAGCAAGCAAACGGACCTGCCGCTGCGCATCGGGATGCTGCTGGACACTTCAAACAGCATCCGCGACCGCATCAAGTTCGAGCAGGACGCTTCGGTCAATTTTCTCTACAGCGTGCTTCGACGGAACAAGGATGAAGCGTTCGTCATGACCTTTGACGACGAGCCGCAAATCGTGCAGGCGTTCACCAGCGATACGGGGGACCTGCGCGACCAGATCATCAAAACGCGCGCGGGCGGCGGCACGGCGATTTACGACGCAATTTACGAAGCCTGCGTAAAGGAATTGAGCCACCCCCCGCGCCCGCCAGGGGATCAGCCGGACGTGGTGCGGCGCGTAATGATTCTCATCAGCGACGGCGAAGACAATCTCTCGATCCACACGCGCTCGGAAGCCATCGAAATGGCGCAGCGCACCAGCGTGGTCATCTACACCATCAGTACAAGCACGCAATGGGTCTCTCTATCGCAGACTGACCCCAGCAAAACCGCCGACCGCAAATATCACCTGACCGATGGCGACAAGATTCTTCAGGAGCTGGCGGAGGAAACCGGCGGACGCTCGTTCTATCCCTATCACGTGGACGATCTCGACCAGTCGTTCCAGGACATCGGCGACGAGCTGCGAAACCAGTATTCCATCGCCTATCTGCCGACGAATTACGTAATCGACGGGCGCTACCACAAGATCCGCATCGAACTGCCCGAGCACAAGGGCTACCAGGTCCGCGCGAGGCGTGGCTATTTTGCCATTGCTCGCGAAAACGCCCCGGCGAATCCAAGTCCTTCCGGCGGCACGAATCAGTAAATCATCTTTGATTGAGTCTCAGCGGGAAACGTCCCGCAGCAGCACGGCGTCGGATTCCGCATGTCCGCGTTTGACGCCGAGCTGCGAACCGTCTTTGGAGAACCCGTAAGCGGCGATTCGTTCCGCGGTAAAATGCGTCAGCTGTCGCCGCGCAGTTCCGTCCAGCGGCTGCACCCACAAATTGTCCACGCCTTTTTCCCTGACGAGATAGAGAATCGCTTTTCCGGAGGGCATGAAGCCGACGCTCGCCAATCCGCGAGGGTCAAATTCGACAGCCGACTTTTTTCCAGTCTCTACCGAATAAATCACCAGCATGGGCACATGGTCGGATTCGCGCACTTCAAACGTGGCGACCGTCTTGCCGTCGGGCGAGAGCGCGTAGGGCTCGGCAGGACCCTTAATGATTGTTTCCGGCGAGCCACCCTCGATGGGAATTCGTTTGAGAAAATGGTTTTCAGAAGCGTCAAGGTAGTACAACCACTTACCGTCACTGGAACAAGTGGGTACCCGCTCATTCAGCCCGAAAGTGACCCGCGTTAAGTTCGTGCCGTTTGAATCAACGCGCCAGAAATTTGCTTCCGCGCCCCCCGACCGGCCGAGCGTTCGAAAGACGACGTAGCGGCCATTCCCGCAGGAGGTCACCTGATCCATCGGATACCGGGATTCGGAGAAAACGATGCGGCCTCCTCCAGCCGGATTCACCATTCGAATGTCCGGACCCTGGACGACCAGTAGTTGCGCATCCGGAGTCCAATCCCAACCCCACGTGGGCAAGTTGGAAGGCAGTTTGATGGGCGTTAACTTCTCGGGCGAGCTGGCTGGAGCGATGGCAATTTCAAATTTCCCCTGAACCTGGCTCGCGGCGATACTTCGGCCGTCCGCTGAAATGTTGGGATGAACGTAATCGTTGGTGTCGGTGGTCAAGAGGCGAAAATCGCCGCCGGGGAAAGAAACAATCCCAAGTTGATTTCGAAGAAAACCAGTCGCGGCGGTGGTAGTAGAGACGAGAAGCGCGCTGCCATCGGGAAACCATGAAGGTTCAAGGTAAATGCGATCTTTCGCAATCGCTACTGGCTTCGTCTCACCGCTGGCCGCATCCACTGCAAGGAATCCTCCAAGATCACGAGGATTTGGCTGAACGATGGGAATCACGATGGTCTTGCCATCGGGGGACCAGGAAAGCGTCAGGCTGTCTGTCAGGATTTCCTTGTGGTGGAAAAGCTCGCGTTCGAGCGAGCCATCGCGCCGGGCAATCTTAAGGTCGGTCGCCGCGGAATCACCATGCTGGTGCAAATAGGCGAAGCGCTGGCCATCGGGGGAAAACGAGATGGGGCTATCCACGTCCTTGATGAGAAGACGAGGAGCTCCTCCCAACATGGGGGCGTCGTAGAGAGAAGCGATCGCTTGCTCGGAGTCGTCGCGGCGCACGAAGTAGATGTAATTGCCGTCGGGGGAAAACGTGAGACCACTGTACCGGGTGGCCGCGGGCGTGACAACCTGGGTGTTGCTGCCGGTAGGAATGTGCCGGAGCCAGAGCGATTGCAGGCCATTTTCGTCCAGCACGTGGAGCAAGTATTTTCCCTCTGGGGAAATTCTGGCCAGGGAGACGTGGCCATTGTTGGTCAGGTTCTCGATGGACATTTCCTTTGTCGGCTGATCCTTCTTGTGTGGCAGGAAGGAATAGATGCCGAATGCCGCCGCGACCAGCACAGCCAGCGCGATTCCACCCCCCAGAATTGCCCCGAGTTTATTCTTGCGCGCGGCCTCAACGATAACGGAGCCGCTAGATGCCGGCACCGGCTGGACCGCAGCAGCGGACGCGGCCACGGGCGTCGCGGCACTCACGCGTGCCGAAGAGGCTGCGGCGGTCTTCCCCGAATCGATCTCGCGTTGCAAACGCTTGAGGTCGGCGCGGAGTTCGGCGGCGACTTGATAGCGGACGTCGCGATCCTTCTCGAGGGCCTTATTCAGGATGCGTTCTAGTTCGGCCGGGACGCCGGGATTCAGCGTCACCGGAGAGACGGGCGCGACATTCAGAATGTTGTCGAAAACCACCGCGCTGGTCGATCCGGGAAAGGGAGCCTTGCCGGTCACCATCTGATAGAGCACCGCGCCGAGCGAGAAGAGATCGCTGCGCGTGTCCAGTTCCTCGCCGCGCGCTTGCTCAGGGGACATGTAGGCGATGGTGCCGACGGCGGTGCCCGGACTGGTGAGAATCAGCGTCTCGGAGTCGCCTAGGGTTGTGCCTTGAAGGCCGGCATCGCGCTGGTTCAGCAGCTTGGCGAGGCCAAAGTCCAGAATTTTCACGGAGCCGCGGTCGGTGACGAAGATGTTGGCGGGCTTGATGTCGCGATGCACGATGCCTTTTTTGTGCGCGGCGTCGAGAGCGTCGGCAAGCTGAATGCCCAGTTCGATCGTGCGTGGCGTGGGAAGAGGGCCCAGCACGAGAAGCTTGTCGAGCGATTGGCCTTCGAGGAGCTCCATAGCGATGAACGTTCGCCCGTCGTGCTCTTCAATGGCGTGAATGATGCATATGCCGGGATGGTTGAGCGACGAAGCGGACCGCGCCTCGCGCTGAAAACGTTCCAGCGACGGAGCGTCCTTGTGCGAGCTTTCAGGCAGGAATTTCAGGGCCACGCGCCGTTCGAGCTTGGTGTCCTCGGCTTCGTAGACCACGCCCATCCCGCCGCTGCCGAGCTTTCGGAGAATTTTGTAGTGCAAAATGGTTTCGTTGATCACGGTTTTTGGCGACGTGAGGATGTTAGACGGGGCCCGGAGTTTGGTCAACGCCCTGTGCGACAGAATGCAAAGTCAGGATTTTGGGTAAATCAGCTTGACGTGTGCGCGAGTGGTCTCGATCCGTGTTTTGCCAGCCTTCCCATTGCCCGATGGAGACGTGGTAGAGGGAACATATACTAGCCGATAGCCCGCCTGCAGGTCCGCGGTGAGCCGCTGAAAAATGGCCGGCAGCTGTTTGCCCGATTCTGGAATCAAGACCTCGCCGCCCGTTTCCTCCACAATAGTTTGCGCGGCCTTTCGGGAGCGCTTCACAGATTGTTTGGAAGAGGATCCGGTAAATTCTCCGTCCAGAACCACGGGAAAGATGGAGAGTTTGCCTTGCCGAGTAACCTCAAGCACATTCTCCAGCCTGTTCCTGCTGGAATTGTCCTCAAAATCGCTGAAAACAATATAGACCTTGCGGCCGCGGATGGCCGTGAGTTTCTCCGGTCTGAGCAAGCAAAGAGCGTCATAGAGCGACGTGGAGCTCCGATTTTTACTCGGGATCTTTTTCAACCCTTCATCAATCTCTTCCAATTTGAGAGTCGGCGGAGTTTCGACGAATGGCCGATCATTGAAAGAAATAAGGAATGCAGTATCCCCGTCGTGCCAAATCGCGCGGAGAAGCTCGCCCACCATCTTCGTTTCCTGCTCGACATATTTGTCGGCACGGCGGCTCGCGCTGATATCAAAGAAGATTCCGATGGTCAGCGGTTCGGCCGCCGCGGGCGAGACAGACTCGATCTTTTGCTCGAGGTTGCCCTCGAAGAAATGCAGTTCGCCCGGTTTGAGATCCGTGACGGGCTTGCCCTCTTTGTCCAATGCAATCAGATTCAGAGTGAAAGTCGCCGGTGTGGCAGGACTAGTCGAAGAATCTACCGAAGCGTTCAAAGCGCTAGGCGCCTGTTGCGCTGGCGTTATCAAGCTAACGCCGAGCAAGCAGAAAACTGGAATCAGTAAAAGGTGCAAACGCAATTTCTTCAAGTGCGTCATTCCTTTGGAGCGTAGTACCCTTTGCGCGCGAGAACCTTCAAGTCGTGGTTGGCAGTATCCACTTTGATTTTGCGGAATTTCCCATCGCGCGCGCTGTTCGAGGGGTAGTAGCCCAGCGTGTACTGGCTGCGAAGCTCCTCGGAAATCTCGTCGAACGCTTCCAAAAGCTTTTTCTCCGAGCGGACAGAGATCGAGCGGCCCCCGGTCTCTTTGGCCAATTTGTCGCCCACGCTGCCGTTGATCCCAAAACGCGGGTCGCCCACCAGCAGCACGTGAATCACTGTGTCCGTCCTCTGAGCCGCTTCGATCGCTTCCTCGAGTTTCACCTTGCTGCCTTCATCCTGCGCGTCGGTAACGATAACGATAGCCTTGCGCCCCGCTTCGGAGGTTAACTTTTCCGAGCACGCGAGATAGATGGCATCGTACAGCGCCGTGCCGGTGACCTGGCGCGAACCGACAGGACCGGGATTTCCTCCAATGGATCCACCACTCGGAATATTGATGCGCGAGCGGTGAACGGCGCGGTCTAGCTGCGCGCGATCATCGGTGAAATCGGAAAGCAGGTCCACATCCGAATCGAACGACATCACCAGGGCTTCATCGCCCTTGCGCAGAATCCTCCGAAGAAAGGAGCTGCCGGCTTCTTGAATTGCCCCGAGCATATCCTGCTCGCTGCCGGAAGTGTCCAGCAACAGCGCCATGGTGATGGGCAGAGCCACTTCCTGCGAGAAAAACGCAATCTTCTGATCCTGAGCGTCCTCTTCAATCTTGAAGTCCGCTTGCTTCAGCCCCGTCACAATGCGCTTGTTCTTGTCGCGAACCGTCGCGAAGAGGTTGACCAATGTCACTTGCGATTTGATCGCCTGATCTACCTTCTGCGGCTCTTGCGCCTTTGGATCCTGCGGCTTGGGCTCCTGCGGCAGGGCAGGGGCGGCCAGAGACCAGGCAACCATGGCTGCCATGCATTGCGTCACAAGTTTCTTCGTAGAACGCATGTATACTTTCCTAGACGAGAGATGCCCGGCCGGAATTTTCCGCTGGGATGGTACCGCCCAGTAGGATGCACGGAAGCACCACGATGGATGCGTGGAAGAGCACGCCGGAGCGGCAGATCCGAGAAGAAGTTTGACTTGAGGACCATGAAAAGTCTACGCCAAATCTTGTGCTATGCCGGGGGATTGCTCCTGGTCATCTGCATCACGCAACTCGACGCGCAATCGCCTCCGCAAGGCGCGGCGCCCGCTGCCAAAGAGCAGAATCCCCAGGCGCCTGCGCCCCAAGGCCCGAAGCTCACTGCCCACAGCAGCGAGGTCATTGTTCCAGTGACCGTCAAAGACGGATCGGGCCGGATCGTGCCCGACCTCCGCCGCGATGAATTCCGCATTTTCGAGGACAATGTCGAGCAGAAGGTTTCCTCCTTCCGGGCCGAAGCCACGCCCATTTCCATGGTGCTGCTGGTCGATAACGACCTGAAGTCCAAGGATGCCCAGCAGGTGGAAGGAAGTCTCCGTTCCGTCGTCGCGGGCTTGAGCGCCAACGATGAAGTGATGCTCTGCCGCTTCGACCAGTTTTTCCATCCGGGCAAGGGATTCACTGCGGATCAGGACAAGCTGCTGAACGAGTTAAAGCGTACGGAAATCGACAGCGAGCCCTCGGTTTCACCGCCCAATCCGGCCATCAACAGCGGGCCAACGATCAACGGCCACTCCGCGGTCGGAGACCAGCCGAACGTGGCTCCGGCAACCATCAACATCAAAGGACAACCAACCAAAGCTCTGGACGACGCGGTGTATTCCGCGGCGCAGCTCCTGGAGGGCCGCGATCCGGAACGCCAGCGGCGAAAAATTATTTTCATGATTTCCGATGGCATAAATGGGGTAAAGTTCAACACCAACAAATACGACACGGTGATAAAGGAACTTCTGCGTTCCGACATCGCGGTTTACGGCGTGGGTGTCGGAAGCGCCTTTTTCGAACGGCGATTCGAACGCCTCTCCAAGTATGCGCACGATACCGGTGGCGATGTTTATTATGCGTTGAAAGGCCACGCGATGGAGGAGCTGTACTCGCGCGTGACCGAGGAAGCGCGGAACCAATATACGCTGGCGTATGCGCCTACGGGCACGGACCGGGGCGCGGAGTACCATACGATTGAAGTACGCGTGAAGCGCGAAGGACTGACGATTCTGGCGCGCGAAGGTTATTACGCGGGAGTCATGCCGAGGTAATTCGAACTTCTTTCTTTTTGCGTTCAGATTTCATCGAGAATATTCTTCAGGACCCTGCCGTTGCGGTACCTTCCAACGTGCGTTCGCGCAGGTAAAGAAACATCGGAAGAGCAAAAGGAACGCCCAGCGCCGGTAGACCCACGAGCGGCAGCCAGATCAGACGCATACCGAGGCGTTTGCCTTCCACGACGATAAACACAACCACGATGGCGCTTGTGACCAGCACATCGAGTACGCAGGCGCCGCTCACCCCGTTGGCGAAAAGGAGCCGGAAGAAAAAAGCGGTGTTCCAGCCGTTTTGGCTGATCCACGGGACAATCTGCCAGTAGGGAAGCACCACTCCGAGCACGCAGAGGAACAGGTAGATTCCTTTTCGATGCATTCGGCATTCTCCTTTTGGTGCCTCACACGCGCGAGGGCAAGCAAGTAACAAGCCGGCGGAAGTCCTTAGGCCGTCAAATTTTCCTCATGCGCCGGGCAAATCGGCTTGTACGCGCAATTGCGGCAGATGAATCCCGGCTTGGCGGAGAATTCCCCCGCGCGAATATCCGCCGCCGTTTCCTGGACCACGCGCAACGCCTCATCCAGCTGTTTCGCGTCACGAGTGGTTTCTTGCCGCTGATTGTCCTGCAAGTAGTGGAAGACCATGCGCACGGGATTCCACTCAAAGATCTCTTTGGTGGCGATCGCGTAGATGCTCAGTTGCAGGTCTTTCTTCGCGTCCGCGTCCTTTTTAGCTTTGCCCGTCTTGTAATCCACGATTTCCACGTCGCTTCGCCCCAGGGAATTCACCTGGTCGATGCGGCCCTTCAAGACCACGTTGTTTTCGACCGGCAGCTCGAAATTCTTTTCCAATTCCAGCACCAGCAGCGGCTGCTCAATCACGATTTGATGAAATGCTCGCAACTGCTCCAGCCCGTCCTTCTTGTACTCCCCTTCCTGATAATCGTCTTCGAATCCCACGTCTGTCCATTCCGCTTCGAAAATTCTCTGCACTTCGTCGAAAGGGAGCCGGTTGCCTTTCTTGAACTCCGCCATCATCCGCCGAATTGTGGCGTGTATCACGCGTCCAAAAGTCAGCATAGCCTTTGGCCCTTCCTGCAAAGACCAGAGGGACGAGAACAGGTAGCGCTGCGGACACGTGCGGTAACTTTGCACCGCGGAAGGATGCAGTTGCAGTGGTTCCGGCGACGGCGGATGAAAAGTCTCCGCCCAATCGGCGATGCGGGAAAAAATCTTCGGCAAGCCCCTCGGCGGAGCAAAGAGCGGACTCTGCAAAATTCCCGCATCCTTATCTTCCGTCGAGGGGGCCGGCGCCGCCGCAACCTTGGGAGCGAGTTGCAGCACATCGCGTCGCTTGATTGCAGGGTCCATCAGAATGTCTTCGATGAACGGTGGTACCTTCGCTTTTCTCTCGGCCAGCGAAGTGATCGTTAGCCGGTCCTGCGCGCGCGTCAGCGCCACGTAATACAAACGCCGCTCTTCCTGATGGTGAAAATGCTCCTCCGGCGCTCCTTCTTTCATGAGCCGGGCGGGGAATTCGAACACGTGGGAGCGTTCCGGCTGCGGGAATTTGTTCTTGTTCACGCGCAGCACGAAGACGTGCGAAAACTCCAGACCCTTGGCGCCGTGAACGGTCATCAATTGCACCGCGTCGCCCGGCACATCTTCGTCCAGAGAAATGGTGCCGCCGGCCTGATCGAAATATTCGAGATATTCGACGAACTCTGGCAGCCCGCGCGTCTCGCTCTTCGGTTCCCAGGCTTTCACGAATTCGGGCAAGCGCTTCACGTAAGCGCGGTCTTGCTCCGAAGCGCGCGCGTAGATTTCCAGCCATTCGAGTAGGTCGGCCAGAATTTCCGCCGCTTTACGCCGTTGCATCGTCTTGCGCTGCTCGGACAAGAAATTCAGCAGTTCCGTCAAGTCACTAGCCGCGGGTTCGAACGGCAGGCTCGCCTGTTTGGTCTGCAATTCGTCGTAAATTTTCTTGCGGCTCTTGCGCGCGCGCTCCGCGAAACGCACCAGATCGCTCGGAGTCAGCCGCCACGCCGGAGCCGCAAGCACGCGCGCGGCGGCAACGTCATCGTACGGCTTGGCGATCAGACGGAGGTACGCGATCAGATCTTTGACTAACGGATGCTCCAGGATGGAAAGCCGGGAAATAACAAAAGGAATCTTGCGCTGCGAAAGCTCCGTCACCAGCGTATCGCGATGATTGTGCGCGCGGTAGAGCACCGCAAAGTCGCGCCAGCGGCGGCCGGCCCGATGGATGCGTTCGATTTCCTTGGCCACCCATCGCGCCTCGTCTTCGATTTCCGTGAGTTCAACGATGCGAATCTTTTCACCCTCCGCGCGGTTGGTAGTGAGCACCTTCTTCGGGAAGTCCGCGCTTACAGTGTTCATGCCGATCACTTGGCTTGCGACGCGCAGGATGTTCGGC